>JADHED010000031.1_pt1 | contig 182950 bp, 139 predicted proteins | sample 8952041 | NCBI WGS metagenome assembly JADHED01 (sample SAMN16124423, study PRJNA663239) | bioreactor sludge metagenome | isolation source: sludge (control) | place: India:Bengaluru | collected 2018-09-08
ACATGATGCAGTAGGTCAACACCCTCACGCCATAAAAGATCTCGCACTGGCGGAGAATCCCGAGGAATCTCTCCTTTTCAGGCCCCCCCAGGATGAAGCGCCGGTCTACCACTCGCGAGATGCAGTGAAAGAACCCAGCCTGGGACCCCTCTGACGGAAACGCTCGTGCTCTCCGCATGCGTGGAGTCTACTATATATTGTCTGTCCCTGCCCAGTCTAGAAGACCGGACGTCAAGCGCCCGGCCCCATATCAGTTAGAAACCGATGCTCCCCTGCAACGTACCGACAGGCCCAAAGACATAAACGTCCATACGCTTGGACTCGAGGTCGTTGTCAACCTTCGTCGCCACCGCGATCACTCGCCCCTTGCCGGAAATCCACTCCACGTCAACCGCAACGTCGATGAACTCGATGCCCTCGCCAGCGATCTTGGACATGAACTGGTTTAGCTGGAAACGCTGGAAAGGTGTCACATCGTATTCAGCTTCGGCCAAGGGTGTTCCATCGGAGTTCTTTGGGAAGAGGCGCACTTTGACACGGGCGGATTCCCCCGCCGTCTCGGCGAGAATCAGGTTCGTGCGGTAACGATCACTCTCCTCGAGAGCTGGGTGCGAAACGAGGGGCGAGGGCAAACTCGTACCCGGGTCACCCACGGCTTCGGACGCCTCGGGCGCGTAAGCCGCGAGAGTCGAGGGAGATGAGCCCTTCGAGGGGTCATTCGGGTCAAGCGGTGTCGAGGTTTCGGAAGAAACGACAATCCGGGCAAGATCTGGCCCCTCGACAAACAACATCCCGGTTTCATTCGTCGATTCGATGCCCAGCGCTTCTTTCAATACATCAGTGAACGTCCGCGACTGGCGGCCCTCCAGCTTGAACTCCTTGGGCGCAAATGTCTCGATGGGGCTGCCGTCCTTCACGTAGCGGAACGAGAACGACACCGTTTTGGCGGAAGCGTTACTTACCGAGACTGCTGTCGAGAAGAATGAGTTGTTCGCGGCGCCGGAAAGCCGCGCCACGGCGGGAATAACGAGACGGGCCGGAACGGCGTTCGGCCTGATATCTCTCTCCTTCGCCGCCGCGGGAGTCTCCGGGGATATGAGGCGCCCGCTGCGAATGGTGTATCCGGTGGAAATCCGGTCACTCACCGTGGCAAACCCCACAACGCTGCCAATTCCCTCAACCGGAACGATCTCCAGGCTCGCACCGTCATAATTCACGCCCGAGGGATAAAGCCTGGCATCCCCATCGTTGATCTGAAGCTTCGAGTAAGCCGCGATCGTCTGCTCGGACTCTCCGAGAACGGCTCCATCCTTGCTCAAAAGGCGAATATCAAACGTGAGTGGACGGCCAGACGTCTCCGAGAGAATGACGTTTGAACGGAAGCCCGAGCCAGATCCCCCCTTGAGGCCCGTCAGGACGAGATTCACGGGGGAGCCATCTGATTTCAGCCGCGCCCCTTGACGAGACCGCACGGTCGGAATCTCGGCCCCGAACCGTGAAACGCCCTTTCCGGCGGTGTAACGCAAGGAGTCCACCGTCGTCCGGACTGCCAAACTCCCCACCGCCTGGGACCGCAACTCGATCGACCCGCTTCCCGAGGCCGAAAAGACACCCCGCACAAAGTCTGCAAGCCGGTAGGTTCCATAGGGCTGAATGGTGATTTGTGAATGCCGGATCTGCGGGTGGATGAGTCCATCTGCACCGTCAGGGGTGAAGTAGAGATCGGCGTTAACCGCCGCACCGCTCGTGTTACGAACCCAGCCATCTGAAACATAGAACGTGCCAATACCCGAACTGCTGACACCAGCGGGGATGATGAGGGACTGCTCCGATGCAGCCAGCGCGTTCCGTCTCGCCCCCACAGTCACCGCGCCCGGCTCCTCATCAAATATCTGGAAGAGCGTCCTGGGAGCAGGACTGCTGGCCACATCGACGGCCGTGAACACGATGTTGGTCACCACAGGGGGATTCAGCTCCTCCACGGAGCGGCGAGAGCGGTCAGAGGAGATGATGAAGGTCCGGCTCTCGCCGATAGCCAGGGGCGAAACGAGGTCCCCGCTTTCAACCTTGAGCCAGGCTCCTCCCGGACCAATGGAAGGGGACAGCCGCGTGGCGACCGTTCCGTTGTTCCTCACCGTCACGGACTGAGTCGGCGGATTGGCTCCGGAGGCGGCTATGAAATGAACTTCGTTGGAAACCTCCGCCGTGAGCTTCACACTGGCGGCCGGATTCATGACCGGGGCCGACCCGAGGGCCGTTCGCGTCACCGGTGTACAGGCCGACCGCGTTTTCGAACCGTCATTCCAGGTTCCACAAAGCGAATCAAAAAGAACCGTGGGGGATGGAGAAGCTAGCGGATCGAAGACGAGAGACACATCAACGGTCCCGTTCGCCGCCACATTCCTTGAAGGGGGATCCGCGGTAAAAGTCGCCAGCCGCGAGGAGAAGGTGATCGTGCCAGCGCTATTGCCGATGTTCTTGAAAGTGACTTTCCCGGCATCTGGAATCGACCCGATGAGATAGGGTTCCTGCGTCTTCTCCGTCTTGATTACAACAAAGGCCGCTGGCGCCGTACGTACGGTGATTCTCAAGGGATCCGAATCAGGCCCCTCACAGTTTTCTCTGGAAACCGCGTGTACGGCCGCGCACCACGTGCCGGAATCCTCGGGCCGTGTGCTGACGGTTGCCGAAGCAGTAGGGGTCGAGAACACCCTGGGAGTCCCGCTGCAATCCGCTGCCTTGAAAACCTCCACGACATAGCGGCCTCCGGTTGCGCCGAGTTCCGGGCGGTCCTGGCCAAGGGTGTCCGTCCAGGTGAGCGTGAAACTGCTTCCCGCGCGGACCGTGATCCCCGTATCCCGGTTTGCAAACGAGGGAGCCGCCGGGCGGTCGCACTCGTCGTAGGAGACAATCACATCCGCTGCAGCCGAAGTTCCACCCGCAAGCTCCGCGCGCACGTAAGTAGAGCCAGGACCACGAGTGGTCAAGGGGACCGTGACGGATGTCTGACCGGCCGGGATCTCCACCGTTGCCGGTACCGTCAAAATCGACGCATTGGGTGTTGACAGCGTAACCGTGAGTGCGATGGGACGGGTGACGTTGATCGAGGCGACGACCGATGCCGGACGGCCAACCACCACGCGCTGACTTGCGGGCGTCAACTGGATGACCAGGGAGCCAGGGTTAGCCGTCCGCTCCGTCACGGGCTCTGACGGCGTGCTCAGTACGGCATTGGGATTCTCGGCATGCGGCAGCGTGTACGTGCGCACCACGAATGAATAGGCCGTACCTGGCCGCAGCCCCGTCACCGTGGCCGACGACACGGCCTTGCTTTGAACGAGAGCGCCGCGAACGAAGGGACCGGCAGGCGACGATCCAACGAGAACCTCGTATCCGCCCGGATCATTTTGATAAAGAATCGGGTTCCACCGGAGCGTGATGGCCTCGGTGGAGACGACCCCGACGTTGGGCTCGATGGGCGCCAAGGTCTGCGTATCGTCGAACGATCCGCCGTGATCCTGGATGAACTCCCTCACCGAAGCGTCGTCCGTAAATAGCGCGTTGTAGTTGAGGTACAGCCCCCACCGCGTCATGTTTGTCAGGTTCTTGATCTCGGCAGGAACAACTCCTGAGAGTTGGTTCCCGGTGAGGTGCAAGTAGCGCAATTCGGAGAGCTTCCCGATTTCCTTCGGAATCGAACCCGTCAGCCGGTTTCTCGAAAATGTGAGGTATTGAGCCTTGGCGAGGTTGCCGATCTCGGGCGGCAACGTTCCAGAAAATTGGTTGTCGTTGAAATCCGCAGCCGTCAGGGCCGCCAGTGACCCAATCTGCGGGCTCAGTTGTCCAGAGAACTGGTTATTAGCAAGCGAGAACTCCCGCAGGTTCTTGAGATTGAAAAACTGTTGCGGCAAGGCGCCCGAGAAGCGGTTCGTTGCGAGATTCAGCTCGGTGAGTTTCGCGAGATTTCCGATGGACGCCGGGAGCGGCCCATCCAGGAAGTTGCCAGACACGCTGAAACGGTTCAACTCCTTCAGATTCCCCATCGAGTCGGGCAATGTCCCCCTGAACTGGTTCTCGCTCAAGTCAGCATTCTCCAGGAGGCCAAGGTCCCCGAAGCAGCCGGGCAGTGGTCCAGCAATCTGGTTTTCCGCCAGATACAAGGTTCGAAGTTCCCCCAGCTCGCACAATTCCGGAGGGAACGTCCCCGAAAGCTGGTTCGTGTAGAGCGCGAGGTACTGCAGCTTCGTTAGTTTCCCGAAGGAGGAGGGGATTGGGCCCGTCAGCGCATTCCCGTGGGCATCTATCGACTCGAGGTTGGCGAGGTTCCCGATATCCGCCGGGATGTCTCCAGAAAGCTTGTTAGAGCTGAGGCTGATCTCCACGAGTTGGTTCAGTCTTCCCAACCCATGGGGAAGTGGTCCAGAAAGCTGGTTCTCGGAAAGGTCGAGACGGCGCAGCTTCACGAGTGAGGTCAGACCGGCCGGTATTTCGCCCGAGAGTGCGTTGTACTGCAAGTGCAACCGCTCGAGGTTCGTCAAGTTTCCAATTGAAGCCGGGATTGGCCCCGTGAGCCCATTTCCGGAGAGCCAGAGTTCCCGCAATTTGGAAAGCCGGCCCAGATCCGCCGGCAGCTCTCCGGTCAACTTGTTGCCAGACAGCCCCAGAACTTCGAGGTTTGGAAGGTCGAGCAGTGTGACGGGAACCCCAGAGAACTCGTTGTTGGAGAGGTCGAGGTAATTCAGCTTTGGAAGCTGGGTGATCGCCGCCGGGACCATTCCGGAAAACCTGTTGTACTGAAGCTCGAGACTCTCGAGATTGCTCATCCCGGCAAAAGCACCGTTTTCGATCGTTTCGAACTCGTTTCCGTGTAGTGCGAGGTCCGTGAGCCTTGTGAGATTCCCAAGAGCAGCCGGGATGGCGCCAGAAAGGCCGAGTCCGCTCAGAATCAGACGCTCCAGAGCCTTGAGATTCCCGAATTCCACGGGGATTCCTTCGGTCAACTTCGTCTCCGTACCCCAGGGAACGCTCCAGAGCGAAAGGATGCGCAGAGACGCCAGGCTCCCGAGTTCTTTCGGCAGCGTCCCGGTAAACCCGTTATTCCCCAGATACAGTTCTTGCAGTTTCGAAAGGGAACCCAGTTCGGGGGGCAAGGTCCCCGAGAGTTTGTTTCCTTCCAGAAGAAGCTGCTCCAGCGAGGCCAGCTTCCCGATGGCGGCGGGAAGAGGCCCGGTCAGCTCGTTGGACCAAGCCGAGAAGGTCACCAGATTGGGGAACTTGTCGATATCTGCTGGAATCGAGCCGGTGAGTTCACAGCCCATCAGGTAGAGAATCTGCAGGGAGGGAAGATTCTCCAGTACGGGGAAGCTTGTTCTTAATGGGTTGTACCCGAGATGGAGTTCCCGCAATTTGGTCAGGTTCTTGACTTCGACGGGACCGGTGAGGTTGTTCCCGCCCAGCGTCAAAGCCGTGACGGCCGTCCGGGTATCATCGCACCAGACTCCGCTCCACTGGCATTCGGTTCCGGCGGCCCCGAGCCAACCCGTTTTGTTGGTCCAGTTCGGGCCGTTGGCGGTGTTGTAAAGCCTGACGAGGGCTTCTCGCTCGGCAGCCGGAATCGCCGCCTCGGAAGCACGTGCCAGCCAGAGAACGAGAAGACCGAAAGAAACGAGCGAAAGACTTTTGCGCAGCCGCATCGGGCGCCTCCATAGGAAAGACCCGGCCGTTTAACCCAGGTCTCCGTTAAACCAGAGAACACGGTCTACCATCGGAGTGGAAGTTTAGGCTATGACCTTACTCACGTTTCTCTCATTTGCATGAAAGGGGGACAGCTTGAAGATCGAAACCGTTCACATCGACGTAAGGACCCAGGGAGACACAGACATTCGAGACATTACCCCTCAGGTTCAGACGCAAATCGAGAAAACTGGGTTACGTCAGGGCCACGTGATTCTCTTTGTTCCCGGTTCAACCGCATCGCTCACCACCATCGAGTTCGAGGACGGACTCCTCGAAGACCTGCCGGCGGCGTTCGAACGGATCGCTCCGCGCGGCATCCGGTACCACCACGAGGACCGCTGGCACGATGGGAATGGACATTCCCACATTCGCGCTTCCCTTCTCGGTCCTTCTCTCACGGTCCCCTTCAATGAAGGAAGGCTGCTCCTCGGCACGTGGCAGCAGATCGTCTTGATCGATTTCGATAACCGGCCCCGCTCACGGCGGGTCATCGTGCAAGTGGCGGGAGAGTGAGACGATGATGGCCTGGTTCCCCAATGCGACTCCTGCGGTTCTCGAGCGAGCGAAGAAGATCAAGCTCGTTTTGACCGATTGCGATGGGGTCCTGACAGATGGCGGGTGTTACTACTCTCAGAATGGCGAAGAGCTGAAAAGATTCTCGTTGCGGGACGGGATGGGCATCGAACGCCTGAGGCTTCTCGCTGACATCGAGACAGGCTTTGTCACGAAAGAGAAGACGGGGTTCGTCAAGGCCCGGGCTGCCAAACTGAGGCTCTCGGAGGTCCATCTTGGCGTCGAGGACAAAGGCATCACTATCGAGGAAATCGCTCAAGAGAGGGGACTCTCACTTTCCGAAATCGCGTTCATGGGAGACGACGTCAACGACTTGCCCGCGCTGATGAAAGCTGGCCTCGCGGCGTGTCCTGAGGATTCGGCTCCTTCCGTTCTCGAGGCGGCGCACTTCGTTTCCTCAAATCGCGGTGGGCACGGCGCCTTCCGGGAACTCGCCGAGTTAATTCTGTTCGCTCAAGGCCACGCGCCGGCAGGTGAGCAGGGACGACAGGGACAGGTTTTTTCTGAACCACGCCAAGACGTTCTTCTTTACTCGAGAAAGATCTGGAAGGCGGGCCTTGTTGCGGCATCAGCTGGGAACGTCAGCGCCCGCATCCCGGGAACGAACCTCCTGGCCATCACGCCCGCGGCGATTCCCTACGATGTGATGACGGCCCAACAGATCGCCATCGTTGACGTGGACTCGGGCGAACTCGTGGATTGCCCCTGGCCCCCGTCGAGCGAGTTGTACATGCACCTCGCCATTTACCGTCAGCGTCCTGGCGTGGGAGCCGTCATCCACACCCATTCCCCCTGCGTTTCGGTGCTCTCCGTTCTCAGAAAGCCGCTCCCACCCATCATCGACGAGATGATCGCCTACCTCGGGGGCACCGTCGAAGTGGCGGATTACGCGTTTACGGGCACAAGGGAACTCGCAAGAAGCGCCGTTTCGGGACTCGCGGAGAGGGCAGGGGTGATTCTTGCCAACCACGGGAACGTTTGTGTCGGGAAGACACTACCGATGGCTCTTCAGGCTGCTTTGACCATGGAGACGGGGGCCCGCGTTTATCTGGAGTCACTGCGGCTCGGTCAGCCGGTCTTGCTTCCCGCGGAGTCGCTCGCAGCTGGACGTACGATGTATGAACACCGGATCGGCAAGAATGTGGCAGACTGAGTGGGGCTGAGAGGGGGATGTGCGTGACCCCTCATCAGCCTTCAGCTTCTCGGGTAGCATGTTTGCGAGTGGAGGGCAGCGAAAGAGCGTGACGGGCTCAAGTGGAACCGCGTGGGCTGTACTTGGTCTCGGGTTTGGGGCCGAGGGGAAAGGGACGGTTGTTGACTTTCTCGTCCGGCAAACAGATGCCAAAGCCGTGGTCCGCTGGAATGGAGGTCCCCAGGCCGCCCACCACGTGGTGACCGCAGAGGGGCACGTTCATTGCTTTTCTCAGTTCGGCTCGGGATCACTGGTTACTGGCACCGAGACGCTGCTCGCACGAGAGATGCTCGTCGACCCGCTCGCACTGCTGCGCGAGGAGAACGCCCTCCAGAAACTCGGCGTCACGGACTCCTTCAAGCGCCTCGTTATTGATCCACGCTGCCGGATTGTCCTGCCCATCCACAAGCTCATCAACCAAATGAGAGAAATCAGCCGCGCGGAACAGCGTCACGGGTCGAGCGGACGGGGCGTTGGCGAGGCTGTGTGGGATTCGGAGAATCTGGGCGAAAAAACCCTCGTGGCGGCGGACCTTCTCGATCTTCCTCCCCTTCGCGAAAAGCTGCGGACCCTCTGGGAACTGAAGACCGGGCTGGCCGAGGACCTTGTGAAAGGAAGCTCCGCGGACGTGCGCATGGCCCGGCGGCTTCAGATCTTGAAACGGCTCGAGTTCGGCCCCCTCGCCGCCCGGATGCACGAGATAGCGACGTCCACAGGTCTGCGGATAACCAAAGACATCTGCGTCAGCGAGTACTTGACTGCGGGGTCAAACCTCGTGTTCGAGGGCGCTCACGGTGCTCTGCTCGACCGAGAACGCGGATTCTTCCCACACGTCACAAACGCGGACACAACCTTCGGCGGCGTCACGCGTCTCTTGACCGAAGCCATTCCTGCCCCTCCTCCTATCCGGCCGAAGGACAAGAACCAGGCCAAATTGCCCCTGAAACGCGTGGGCGTGCTTCGCGCTTACGCAACGCGCCACGGCGCGGGACCGCTCGTGACGGAGGACCGGTTTCTCGCGGCTGACATTCCCGACATCCACAACGAGCCGAACGAATGGCAGGGACCGCCGCGTTCCGGCTGGCTCGACCTCGTTGCTCTTCGTTACGGAGTCAGAGCTTCTGGCGGAGTCGACGCCCTTGCCATCACCAGCCTCGATAGACTGTCCGGCGTGCCGGTCATCCTGGTGGCCACGGGCTACACTGTCGAAGGGGTGAATTCTCGCGACGTCACCAAACTCCTCCAGCCGAGCGAGATGCAACCGCCTGCGTTTTCCGCCGTGGTCCCGGAGCCTGGAGGGAAGCGCCGTGTCAGGGTCTTGACCCGTGCCATCCGGCTGGCACGTCAAAAGGACGTCGAACGCCAGCGTGAATTGACGCAGCTTCTGGCCTCGTGCCGGCCGGTCTTTCGGCAGTTCCCCGGCTGGTCGGAAGACATCTCCACATGCCGGACCGTGCAGGATCTCCCTTATGAAGCGCGGAGCTTCCTCTCGTTTCTCGAGTCCGAGGAGGGCCTGGGAGTTCCCATTGCACTCGTTTCCGTGGGACCAACTGCCGATGACAAGATCGTCCTCAACCAGGAGGCCCTCCGGCCAGTAGACCCCTCGCGGTGACGGCCTCACAATTCCACCAGGGGAGACGCATCAGATGAGCTGGATTTCCGACCCGCAAGGCTGGATCGCATTCTTCACCCTGGCCGCCCTGGAACTGGTGCTTGGAATCGACAACATCGTTTTCATCTCCATCCTTGTCGGCAAGCTTCCTGAAGTGAAACAGCCTAGAACCTACAGAATTGGGCTGGGCCTGGCACTCATTACCCGGATCCTGCTCTTGCTTTCCATCAGCTGGATCATGAGTCTCTCCGCACCCCTCTTTGCCGCCCTGGGGAAGACTTTCACGGGTCGTGATCTTGTTCTTCTCGTGGGAGGACTCTTCCTCGTTGCCAAAAGCACCCACGAGATTCACGACAAGCTGGAGGGCGTCCGGGGGGAACGCTCCGCGAAAATCGCTTCCGCGTATGCTGCGGTGCTTCTGCAGATCGTGGCGCTCGACATTGTTTTCTCTCTCGACTCAGTCATCACCGCTGTCGGCATGGTGAGAGAAGTCGGCATCATGATCGCCGCCGTCGTCGTGGCTGTCATCGTCATGATGTTTGCGGCCAAGAGCATCGGAGACTTCGTTCACCGCCACCCGACAATCAAGATGCTCGCGCTCGCGTTCCTCCTCATGATCGGCGTGATGCTCATCGCCGATGGGTTGGGCCACCACATTCCCAAGGGCTACGTCTATTTTTCGATGACGTTCTCCCTTCTTGTCGAGTTCCTGAACTTGAAAGCCAAGAAGAACGCTGATCCGATAGAACTCAGACAGCCCTTCGATCCGGGTAAGGACGAGTGACCGTCCTCAATTCGCTGGGAGTTCGGCCGGGGGAGTGTCCGGGAGAGACTTTGACCAAAAATTGATGATGAGTTTCGAGATTTCGGCCATGGTTGTGTTGACCCGCGGGCCATCGGGGACTCTGTCTGCCAGGCACACGATGATGAAGTGCCCTTTCCTGGTTCTGAGAATGCCTGCGTCGTTGCGTACACCATCCATGGTGCCACTCTTCCCCCAGTAGACAACGCCCGGCGCATCACGGAAGTAGCGGGCGATGCGGTCGAGCCCCCTGGGGGAGCGCATCAAGTCTAGGATGAGCCGGCTGGACGCCCTGTCGATGAGAGACCCTGCCAGGAGCCGCCGGTAAAACGTCAAGAGTTCCTCGGGACTGGCCTCGCCAAGGCGGAGCCCTTTCCATCGCTGGCTCAGAGTGTCTAGCGGTTCACGGTCGGGGACACGGCCGAGGATCCTCATCGAAGAGAAGCCGAGGGACCGCATCCTCGAGTTAACGGCCTCCGCTCCAAAACGGTCGAGAACCATATTGGCGGCGGTGTTGTCCGAGATGGCGATCATCACGCGCAACAAATCGCGTACCGTCGGCGCAAGGCCAGGCTCAAACTCGTCGAGTATTCCCGAACCCGCCGCAACTATCTTCTGCTCCAAAGGCCAGCGGCTCTTCAAATCGAGCGTCCCCTCGTTGACTCGCACCGCTGCTTCCACCAAGAGAGGGAGTTTGAAGACGCTCGCCAGTTCGAAAACCCCGGATTCGTTCACCGTCAAGGACCGCCCGCTCTCAAAGTGTAGGACGGCAACGCCCATGTGAGCTCTCGAATCGCGGATTTCTCTGGCTACACCGCGCGCTAGTTCCTCGTCGCCGGGGGGAAAGGTCACTCCTTGGGGGAGAGGCACCGTGGAGCACGCCCCCAGGAAGAGCGCCCAAAGCGCAACTCCAAACACCCTGTTCACGGAAACGAGTCTACCGGCTTTCCACTTCCTTGTTTCTTCCCGGACCGTGAAAGTGGGAGGCCCAACCCTGCGATATCAGGTAACCGTCTCTCCGAACCCCTGGACAGGGACCGCTCGCCGAACCGCCAGCGGTTTCCCGTAAGCCACCCGTCGATAAATGACCGGCTCCCCACAATGACACCTTCGGAGAGGTACCGGATTCGCTTCCGGAGCGTGGCCCCGGTGGGAAGCTCGCCCTTCTGAGCTTGCACGTTTGACACTTCGTCTCTCGTGAAACCTTGGCGAACCGAGGTCTCCTCGCCAGCTGCGTAGAGAAGACGGCGGTACTCCGCCTGTACGATCCGCCACGATTCAAGCTCGCGAGACATCAAGGATCGAATCCCTTCCCGGGCCCGTTCTCCGCCCCCCACAGCTTCAGCGTACCCGCAGAACCGGTAATCAGCCGGATCGCTCGTTATGCCCGCTCGGACCGGATTCAAGTCGATATAGAGCGCCATCGTCATGAGTATGGTTTCCTCTCCCTCGACGATGACGCTTCTGAAGCGCTCTTCCCATAGGGTGCCGGATCGGTGATGAGTCCGGTTGTAGTAGCTGCTGAAACGTTGTTTGAGCGACTTCATGAAGTTCGAGAGGCTCCACATGCGGCGCGTGAAAGAGGCGAGCCGTGAACAGACCAGATCAAGAAGGCCAGCATCACGGAAGGCATCCAGCTCCCGGCGCAAACCAATGACGAATTTCGACGGATAGAGAGCTGCGACGCGGGATAGGACCTCTTTCTCACTCAATTCTCGAGGTTCGAGAACCTCCACCAAGATGTGGAAATGATTCGACATGATGCAGTAGGTAAAGACCTTGAGGCCATAGAACGTTTCACACTGGCGGAGGATTCTGAGGAAGGTCTCCTTTTCCGGGTCGCCCATGATGAACCTGCGGTCGACGACCCTTGAGATGCAGTGAAAGAAGCCTGTTTGGGAACCGTCAACCGGAAACGCTCGTGCCCTTCGCATGGAGCCATCTTACCAGATAAATTGTCTGTCCCCTAAAGATGCATGACGGACACGGCGCAAGGTAGTAAATTAAGTGCTTTTGAGTTGCATTCCGGCCAGCATGAGGAGTTGACATGGTGACGAGCCGCTCTCAGGGATACGTGACGTTCCTTCTACTGATGGTTGTCCTCACTCTCGCGGGAAGCCCTCTCCTGGGAGCGGAGACCGGCTCTGTGAGCGGTGTCGTTCGTGACGAGGCTGGGGCACTTCCAGGAGTCCGCGTGACGATCAAGGGCAGCCTGTTGCCGGCTGGACGGTCGATGGTCACCGACACCGAAGGAGATTTCGCATTCAAGAGCCTCCTGCCCGGTACTTACACGGTGCGTGCCGAGTTGCCCGGGCTCGGCGCCGTGGACGCCCCCGCAGTGGTCGCCGTGGACCGCGATACCCAGGTGCGTCTCGTGCTACGGCCATCAAAGTCCACGGAAGTCGAGGTCACCGCGACGAGTCTCCCCCTCGTGGACGCCAAGGCTACCGAGGTCGCCACCAACACAGCCCGGCAGGAGTTCGAGCAACTTCCGCTTTCCCGGTCGTATTCCGGCCTTTTTCAACTCACGCCAGGGGTTCCGGACAACGCCCGGATCTCTCCCAACGCGGGGGGAAACCGGCAAGACAACCTCTACCTGTTCGATGGCGCCAACGTCACCAACCCGTTCTTTGGAGACCTTTACCCGAGCTTTGCCGAACTCGATATTCAGGAGGTGAACATCAAGCGGGGTGCCGTCACGGCTGATTTTGGCCGCACGGGCGGATTCGTGGTCAACGCCGTGACGAAATCGGGGACAAACGACTTCAAGGGACAGGCCCGCGCGGAACTCCAGCCCGCGAGCTTCTCCGCCGACTACTCCAATGGAGCGCTCGGCAGCAGCACCGATACCCTCAACCCGGGCATCGGACTTGGCGGACCTGTTTTCAAGGATTACGCCTGGTTCTACGCATCGGCCAACTTTGGCCGGGCCACGACGAAAGACCGCACGAACCTCTTCAATGTGAGGCCCGGCACCGATGATCCGGCCACCCCTATCCCCGACACAAAGAGCAACTTCGACGAGTATTTCGGGAAACTCACCGCGACACCGTCCCCGGCATTTTTCCTTACGGCCTCTTACCGGTATCGCGATGCGGAGCGCACGAACGGCGACATTTGTTCCACGTGTTCGGCGGCCGTTGCAAACAACACCACCGTGAAAAACACAATCCTGGATGCGGGCGCCACATGGTACACAAGCGCCAACGCCTATCTCGAGGTGAAGTACAACCAGGTTCGAGAGGACAACACGGGCTACGCTGTCACTCAACTTGGCTACAGGCCTGCCTTCGATCCCACCCGGCCCGACCTGATGGGCCAGTTCCGCACGACATCGAATCTCCTCGTCGGGGGAACCCGGGTCGCCGGTCAGACCGTGGGCGCAGGCATTCTGGCCAATAACAAGTCCGATTTCTTCCGCGACGAAGTTCGAGCCTCGTTCTCACTTTTCCTGCGGGCATTCGGCGCCGAACACGAGTTGAAAACAGGCGTCTCCTACGACAAGAACGGCGAGACCCTCGACCGCGTTGCAAATGGTTGGGGAACCGTCACCTACACAACAAGCGACGCTACATGCGGCATTGGAAACACAGGGTTGAAAGGCCCTTGCTTCACGGCAAGCTACACCTCCCGCCAGCCGCAGCAGGATTCCCTCGGTTCGACGTGGGGCATCTACGTCCAGGACCGGATCACAATCGCGAACCGGTTCAACATCCTCCTCGGCCTCCTCGCAAACCGGGATGAGTGGATCGCACGCGTTCCGACAACGGGCGCCGACATCACCCTCCTCTCCTTCAGTTTCGGCGACATGCTCCAGCCACGCCTCGGGGTGACGTACCAGACGAGTTCCCATGTGAACGACAAGGTCTACGTGAACTACGCCCGGTACTACAACGCCGACAACAAGAGCCTTGCGCGTGCCGCTTCCCCGTACCGCATCTACTCCACCAGTTCCCGCTTCGACATGGCGGGGAATCTGGTCTACGACGTTCCCGCGGCTTCGGAAACAGGAAAAGTCATCCTCCCCGGCATCAAGCCCATGTACACGGATGAGTTCGTGGCCGGGTACGCACGCCCGTTTGGCGGCCAGTGGGCGGCTGAGATCTGGGGCCAGTACCGCACCGTGGGCGACGTCTTGGAGGACTACCCCACCAAGGGTGTCGATACGGCCAACCCGACAGCCTACGTCTACGGGAACCTCGTGAACGCTTACCGTAAGTACCGTGCATTGACCATCGAGGTCAACAAGGCCTATTCGGACCACTGGGCCATGTCCTTTTCCTACACGTACTCGCGACTGGAAGGGAACTGGGACCTCGACCAATTCGGCGACAGCCGTTTCTACGCGTCGTCATCCCTGCAGGACGGTCCCGGCTTCTACGTGGAGGATCCCAACCGCGACGGCATCTTGACCGGCGACCGGACACATGTCTTCAAGCTCTTCGCTTCCTATGAAATCCTTCCAAACCTCTCTGCCGGCACCTACGTGCGCGTTCAGAGCGGACAGCCTTACGAAGCGCGCGGCTACGGGGCCTACGCTGGAAACAATCTCTACATTGAACCCGCCGGGAGCCGGAAAACGCCCACATGGACGAACGTCGACCTCCAGCTCTCTTACGGATTCCCTATTGCCAAGATCGTCACCATCAGGGTCGAGGGACGCGTCCTGAACGTCTTCAATAGCCAGCCCGCGCTGACCGTCGACAACCGCTACCGCCTCTCGGACCAGTCGGTGAACCCGGCGTTCGAGGTCCCCACGAGTTACGCCACACCACGGCGTTTCATCCTCTCCGCAATCGTGGATTTCTGACGCCGCCCCCAGGAGACAACGAGTGCCCAGCACCGCTTTCCCCAGAGACGTGGTCCCCGCCAACCCGGTCTTCGTGAAAGGCTTCAGCCAGGAGGAGTTGCGCAGGCTCTACCGTGACCTCCTTTTTCCCCGCCTCATCGAAGAGAAAATGCTCCTGCTGCTCCGTCAGGGGAAACTCTCCAAGTGGTTTTCGGGAATCGGCCAGGAAGCGATCTCAGCCGGTGTCGCGGCCGCCATCGAAAGCAGTGACTGGATTCTCCCGATGCACCGGAACCTCGGCATTTTCACGGGGCGCGGGCTCGATCTCGTCAAGCTCATGAGACAGCTCATGGGCAAGGACGGCGGGTTCTCCAAGGGCCGGGAACGCTCCTTCCACTTCGGCACGCTCGAGCACCGGATCGTCGGGATGATCAGCCACCTCGGGTCCATGCTCCCGGTGGCTTGCGGTCTCGGGCTCGCCTCAAAACTCCGCAACAGCCGCCAGATCGCAGTTGCCTTCACGGGAGATGGCGCAACCAGCGAGGGCGACTTCCACGAAGCGGTCAACCTCGCCGCCGTGTGGAAACTCCCCGTTCTTTTCATCATTGAAAACAACGCTTACGGCCTTTCGACCCACGTGTCCGAGCAGTACGCATGCACGGACCTCGCCGACAGGGCTCTTGGATACGGCATCCCGGGCGTCATCGTGGATGGAAACGACCTTTTGGCCGTGATCCGCGAGGTTCAATGCGCGGCCTTCCGGGCTCGCGCCGGAGACGGCCCCACTCTGATGGAGTGCAAGACCTTCCGGATGCGTGGCCACGAGGAAGCGTCCGGAACCGCTTACATTCCCAAGGAACTTTTCGAAACGTGGGCCAAGAAGGATCCCGTCTTGCGTTTCGAAACTCAACTCTTTGAGAACAAGGTCATGAGCCCAGACGAAGCCGCGGTCCTCCGCCTTCAGCTGAAGGACGAAATCGACAACGCAGTCGAGATCGCCCTCACCACTCCGGATCCCATATCAACCACCGAGATCGAATTGGGGGATGTTTACGCCCCCCTCCCCAGAACGGCAGGCCTTCGGGAACTCCGGGAAACCGCACGCGATACCGGGCCCGAGATCCGATACATCGACGCCATTTCTCAGGGGCTTCGCCAGGCCATGAGGGAGAGCGGCAAGGTCGTTTTGATCGGTCAAGACATCGGCGCTTACGGAGGCGCCTTCAAGGTGACCCAGGGATTCGTCGAGGAATTCGGCCAGGAGCGGGTGAGAAACACGCCGATTATCGAATCCGGAGCACTCGGGGCCGCCCTGGGCCTTTCCCTCGACGGGTTTACGCCAATGGTAGAGATGCAGTTTGGCGACTTCATCTCGTGCGGGTTCAATCAGATCGCCAACAACCTCGCCAAGAAACACTACCGCTGGGGTGCCCGCGTCGCCGTCGTTATCCGGTGTCCTGTCGGGGGCGGAATGGGGGCCGGACCTTTCCATTCACAAAACGTCGAGGCCTGGTTCACACACGTGGCCGGGCTCAAGGTCGTGGCCCCGGCAACCCCCGTGGACGCCAAGGGCTTGCTGCTCGCGGCGTTCGAAGACGGAAACCCAGTTCTCTTCCTCGAGCACAAGTACCTTTACCGGTCCGTGAAGGGGCCCGTGCCCGCCGGGTATTTCACCATTCCAATCGGGAAGGGCCGGATCGCGCGACCCGGCAACGACGCGACCGTCATCACCTACCATGCCGGCGTCAACTGGGCTCTCAAAGCCGCGGAGACCCTTTCAGGGGAAGGGAAGGCAATCGAGGTCATCGATCTTCGCTCCCTTCTTCCATGGGACCGGGATCTGGTCTTCAGCTCGGTGAAAAGGACGGGACGCGCCCTCGTCCTTCACGAAGCTCCGCTGACGGGCGGATTCGGCGCCGAAGTTGCCGCATCCATCGGTCAGCACGTTTTCGAGTGGCTCGACGCCCCCGTCACCCGGCTCGGGGCCCTCGATACACCCGTTCCGTTCAGCAAACTACTCGAAGAGACGTTCTCTCCAAAAGAAAGGCTGATACCAGCCCTCCGGGACCTCCTCGCCTACTGACGCCCCACTATCCCCCACAGATCTCCTGGCCCTCGCAAAACGGCCTACTAGACTAGACGCGGAGCGAGCGGCGTGAAATTCTCGGTCTTCCGCGCCTGATCCAGGCCCGCGAGAATCGAAGGTCCGAAACATGGAACGCGCGCCAAATATCAAGAAGATCCTGCTGACTGGCGGAGGCACTGCCGGTCACGTCAACCCAGCTCTCGCCATCGGGAAAGCTCTCGCCGGTCCCGGCACAACGCTTCTTTTCGTCGGAGTCAAGGGCAGAGCGGAAGAAACCGTGGTCCCGAAGGAAGGCATCCCCATTCGTTTTGTCCGGGCCTCGGGTTTCCCGGGGGCTACCCCGTCCGTGGCACTTCTCCGCTTCTTTCTGGATCTGACCATCGGCACTCTTCAGGCCGCGAGAATCCTCCTCGGTTTCCACCCGGATGTCATCATCGGAACGGGAGGCTTCGTCTCGGCGCCAGTGGTCTTCGCCGCCGCTCTTCTCTCGCGGCTGCGACTCCGCCGTATACCTGTTTACCTTCACGAACAGAACGCCGTTCCGGGGAAGCTCAATCAGATAGCCGGAAGGCTGGCACGCCATGTCTTTGTCACGTTCCCCGAAAGCCTGAGCTATTTCCCCGCGAATGGAGTCCTGACGGGTTATCCGCTCCGCTCACGAATCCGGTCCATCCCGCCGGCTGAAGCGCGGCAGAAACTCGATTTCCTGGTTCCTGAGGACCGTACCGCTGTCTTCATCTTCGGCGGGTCGCAGGGGGCGCGTTCCATCAATCGCGCCGTCGTCGATTCCCTGCGGTATCTGATGCCTCACAAGGAGAAGATTTTCCTCATCCACGGCATGGGGCTCTTCAAGAGCAGTTCCTACAACGCCGAGACCGACACGGTGACGCGGCTTCTCGAAACCTACTCGAAGGCAGAGCGCGAGATCATCGCGACGTTCTATGCCGCTCGCCCCTACTTCCACGAGATCGAGAACGTCTACGGCGTCTCGACTCTGGCCGTCGTGCGGGCTGGGGCGGGAACGCTCAACGAACTCGCGACTCTGGGGCTCCCCGCCATCGTGATTCCCAAGGCGAATCTGCCCGGGGACCACCAGGTCGCCAACGCGAGGGCCCTCCAGCGGGCCGGCGGCGCGGACGTCATTTATGAGGAGACCGTCGTCGAGAACGGGGCCGTGACCGAGCGAATCGAGGGATCCGTTCTGGCTCAACGCATCCTGGATCTCGCCGCGGACCCCTTCAGGCGGGCGGAAATGTCTCGTTCCATGAGTGGCTTTTTGAGAAGGGAGGCCCTCCATGTCATCGAGACGGCGATCCGCAACGGGCAGATCCCCCCCGCTCCACCCGTTACGGAGGACGAGCCGTCCGGCGAACTGCTTTCAAACAAGAGGCTGTTGACACGGCTCGAGAAAGAAGCTCGAGCCGCGGGTTCTCAATACCAGGTTTGCAACGTGATCAAGGACCCGGGCGATCTCGACTACTTCCGCAGCCGCGCGGCCTCGCTCCTCGCAAGCGAGGAGTGGGAGGTTCGAAACACGGGCGTGAAATTGCTCGGCCTTCTGGAAGCCGGGGAAAAGATTCCGCTCATCCTGGCCCTCCTGGCTGACAAGACAAAAGCCCCCTTCCTGGAAAGGCTCCTGGGCGGCGACTTCGTGCAGGTCGGGTTCATCCGGCGAAACGCCGTCATCGCGCTGTCTCGCATCGGGATCGTCACCCCTGAAGTCGAAGACGCCCTTTTGGATGCTTTCAACGACCCTTACTACGAGGTACGGTCGGAAGCGGCCCATGCCGCTGCCCGCTTTGACACGCAGCTGACGAGACGAAAGGACGTCATTGAACGGCTGTCGCTCCTCATTCACGATCGCGATATCGAGGTCGCTTCTTCCGCCGCCATGGCTCTCGGTGTGCTCGGTACCGAGTCGGATGCCTTGCCCGTTCTTCTCGGAATGCGGGAACGGGAATTCTGGAAAATCCGGTCGGCGGTTCTGCGCGGCATCCTGAAACTCGTCGAAAGGGGCAAGGTGAGCGACCTTCCAGCCTTGAGGGAGAAGCTCATGGGGTTTCCCCTCATCTCCACGGACTTCGTCCCCCAGTTCGAACTCAAATCCAACTACCGGCGGCTTCTCGAAACCGTCTCTGACGAGCAGGGAAAACGGTCATGATCTACTTTCTCGGCAAACTCCTCCATCCGAAGGTGGCCGCCCTTTCTTTTCTGCGGGTCACCGAGTACCTTTCGGCACGGTCGATTGGCGCAGCCCTCACAGCCATCCTCCTCGTACTCTGGGTCACCCCGCGGATCATCTGGTACCTCCAGCGGCGCCGCTTCGTGGACCAGTTGCGAGAAACGGGAATCCCTTCGGCCTTCGACAAGGCTGGAACCCCCATCATGGGAGGCGCCGTCATCGCCGGGGCCGTCCTTGTTTCTTCCCTCCTCTGGTGCAACCTGGCAAATGGGTATGTCTGGCTCATTCTCTTTGGGATGCTCTGGTTTGCGGGAATCGGATTCGTCGATGACCTTGCCAAGATGCGCGCGCGTTCGGGCGACAAGGGTCTTTCTGAGTCTCACAAGCTGCTTTTGCAGGGAGCTTTTGCGGCCGTATTCGTGGCCGTTGTCCTCAGCCCCTTCTCCCCGTGGCCAGACCTTCAAGTGGGGCTGATCTATGTCCCGTTTGTCAAAACGGCAATCATCAACTCCGTCTGGGTTTACGCACCGTTTCTTTTCCTCTTCGTGCTCCTCGTCAGCAACTCGGTGAACATCACGGACGGAATGGATGGACTGGCCATCGTGCCCTCGGTTTTCGCCCTTGCCGTGCTTGGCGTTTTCGGGTACCTGCTCGGAAACGTCATCTGGGCCCGTTACTTGTTCTACCCGCACCTCCCGGGCGCGGGGGAACTGGCCGTTTTCTGCTGTGCGTTCGGTGGCGCGGGCATCGGGTTTCTTTGGTTCAATTCCTATCCGGCACAGATCTTCATGGGAGACACGGGAGCGCTCTCGATTGGCGGATGTCTGGCTGTTGCCTCCGTGCTTCTCAAACAGGAGTTCCTGTTCGTGATTCTGGGAGGGCTTTTCGTGGCCGAGGCCATCTCTTCTCAGGTTCAAGACAAGATCGGGGTCAAGTGGCTGGGGCGGCGGATCTTTCACCGGGCCCCGCTCCATCACCGGATGCAGTACCTGGGCCTCGCCGAGACGAAGGTCGTTGTCCGCCTCTGGATCGTCTCCGGCATGCTCGCCCTGGCGGCGCTTTCGACCCTGAAAATTAGATGAGTCAGGAAACCTCGCGCGGAGCCGAGCCCCTCATCACGAAGGCGTTCGTGAAGCTCTGGATATTCTCGTTCGTCACTTTCTTCTCCGCCTTCCAGCTTTTCCCCGTCATCCCGTTCCGAATTCTCGAGCTGGGCCGGACCAAGGCAGAAGCAGGTCTTTTCCTCACCCTTTACACCTACGCCTGCGCTCTTTCAGCTCCCATCACTGGTGCTATCGCGGATACCGTTGGACGCAAACGAGTTCTGACCTTGGGGGCGTCGTTTTTCGTTCTCTTCTCTGTCCTTTACGGGTTTATCCCCCAGTTCTCCTGGCTTCTCGCGGTGGCAGCCACTCACGGGCTCTTCTGGTCGTCTCTTCTGGCCTCGAGTGGCGCGATGCTCTCCGAAGCCATCCCCGCCTCGAGGCGGACCGAGGGACTCGCCTACTGGGGCCTGGCCTCGACCTTCGCGGCATCCTTCGGTCCCGCGGTGGGGCTTTTTGTTCATCGCCACTTCGGATGGACCATCCTCTGTCTCGAGATGGCTGCCCTTTCCACATTGATGGCGTTCATGGCCTCGCGCCTCGCGGAAGGCGAGGCCCATCAAGAGAAACGTTCGTTCCCGCCGCTTTCAGAACTGGTCGACTGGCGCGTCATGGTCGCCGCGAGTGCATTTCTCACCGTCTCGTTCGGGTACGGCGGCCTTACGAGTTACGTCGTTTTGCTGGCCAACGCACGAAAAATCACTCCGGCCTCTCTCTTTTTCACCGTTTTTGCGGCGGCGATTCTGGTGACGAGGCTTCTCTTTGCGCGGCTCGGCGACCGGCTCGGCCCCAAGGCCATCCTCTTTCCCTCCCTGGCCATTCTTCCTCCAGCCTTCTTCCTGCTCGCCTTTTCCCACGACCGAGCCCTCTTTGTTGTTGCTGCATTTGTCATGGGGACAGGTTTTGGAGGTGCGTATCCGGCTTTTTCCTCGTTTGCCCTTTCCCGTACGCCGCCTCAACGCCGGGCAGCGACCATGGGATCGGTGCTCTGGGCATTTGACACGGGAGTCGGGACTGGCTCTCTCATCACTGGTATGCTGGTAGAGAAGTTTGGCTTTCGATTTGCTTTCTCCACGGCTGGCTTCTTGGCTCTGGCGGGGCTTCCGCTCTTCATTCTCTCTTCCCGCGTTCTCCCCAAGCGTCATGACCCGTCTCTACCGATTGAGGCTTAAACTTGTGATGAGTATGTTTGAGGGCTGGAGCCGATGACCGAAAAACTGGAGGGGTCCGCAAGAGTCAAGGGAACGATGCTTCGAGCCCACCTGAGTTGGGCCTCGAACGAACTCGGACCGCCGTGGCAAACCTTGAAGCCGTTCATCTCGGAGGAAGTGGCTCACTTTCTCACGCAGACGCTCCTGGCAACAGATTGGGTTTCGTTCAAGACCATGGTCGAAATCGACCGCGCCATCGCGAAAGCCTCTGGCCGCGCGGAAGAAGGGGTCTACCGGGAACTCGGACGCTACTCGGCGGCGCTGAATCTCGGAGGCGTCTACAAGGCTTTCGTTTCCGCGGAGCCCCACCGGTTCTTTGAACGCATGACGGTTCTGCACCATCAGTTTCAGAATTTTGGACGTTCAGCGTACGAACGCCTCGATGATCGATCCGGCCGTATTCGCATCGAAGGCTACACATCCTATTCCCGGGTCTTTTGCGTCGCGGGAATCGGATACTACGAAGAGGCCCTGCGCCTCATGCACGTCCCGGGTCCAATCCAAGTCAAGGAGCTGGCGTGTCATTGCTTCGGGAATGACACCTGTACTTTTGAGATTTCCTGGTGATCCGGATCAGATCTTTACGCAAACCGTGGGGTGTTGCCCAAAAACCCCACTTCGAAGCATGGGGACGGAAGTTTTCTAGAAGGGGCTTCCCTGCCACGTCCCGGGAGGATCCATGAACACGCACAAACAGACTCTGGCTGTCCTGGTCAGTTCACTCGCTCTGGCTTTTTCGCTGCCGCTGAACGCGGTGGAAACGGTGACGAGAGGCCCGGCTCCATCGGAACCGCAGACCTTTTCGGCCATCGAGGGAACGATATCGGCCATCGAGACCCCGGGCCCGGTCATTTTCCTCATGAACGGGCTTCTCCGGATCGACGCGACAGAGGCAAAGGTGCAGTCGGCCAGCCGCGATGGCCACGAGGTCTCCCTGGCGATCGGTCAACGGGTCACGGCCATGCTCAAGGAACCGGTTCCCGCCTCCGGCTTGCCCGTCGCCCAGACGATTTTCGTTACTCAGGATTTGAATGAGGCTGTTCTGCAGGGCGCGTTAACAGCCGTCGATCTTCCCGGCAGCAGTTTCTCACTTTTGGGGACAAAGGTCTTTGTCGACTCAAAAACGGTGTTTGGCGGCCTCGAGGCCATGGATGGGGATTTCGGCCTCGACGACCTGAAGGTCAGCGACCCCATCTTCGCCCTCGCCACCCACCAGGGGAATTCGCTCATCGCCCTTCGTGTCATGCGGCTGATGCGCATCCCCGTCCCCATGGAAACGCTCAGAGGCAAGGTCACAGCCATCGGAACAAACTCCTGGACAATCGCGGTCTCTGAAAACAAGCGAGAAACCGTTCAGGTGAATGCTCAGACGAAAATCGTCGGAGAGCCCAAGGCCGGGGATGACGTGGAAGTTCTTGGCCGCCGGGATGCCGCCGGGGTGCTCGTCGCCCAGCTCATCGCGAAGATACCCAGCATTCCTCCAGCCCCGGCCGAAATGCTCAATGGAAAGGTTCTTTCGATAGCTGCCGATGCGTGGAAAGTCTCCCTCCGCTCCGGGCAAGAAGTGACCGTCAAGATCACGTCCGAGACCAAGATCACCGGGAGTCCCTCGATTGGTGACACGGTCGAAATTTTGGGCACCAGAAACTCAGCCGGAGACTTCGTGGCCCAGATCATCGTGAAGATCCCCTCCGTGACCGCGGAAGACGTGAAATTCGAGGGAACCGTGAAGGAAATGAAGGGCGCTTACTGGACGGTGGACACGACCCGCGTCATGGTCACTCGGTCCACCTCGGTCACTGGCGCCCCAAAAGTTGGCGACAGGGTGGCCGTGGAAGGGAAGAAAATGCCCGAAGGCACGGTTGTTGCCACGAAGATCGAGAAAAAGTAGAGAATTCGCAGAAGAGCCTGACCTCAAGGCGTAGCCCCTCCAGAGCGTGACGGCCTGGAGGGGCTTTTTTGGTCACAACGGGGAGGAAGCATGCGCCGGTTTGAGTTCGAGGAGGGAACCTCGAGTAAGTTCTGGGAAATCGAACGGGAGGGCACCAGCGTCACGACGGCCTGGGGCCGGATCGGAACCGCGGGGCAGTCCAAGAAGAAGGCGTTTGACACTGAGGCCAATGCAAAAGCTGAGTACGACAAGCTGGTCAAGGAAAAGACGAGCAAGGGATACGTCGAGACTGGCACTCCCGCGGCTTCTGCCAAATCCGCGGCCCCAACCCTGACTCAGCCACCTGCCCAGAAACCAGGGAAGCAGGAACCGCCCCCGAAGGAAGTGCCGGTCCCGCCCAGCGTCACCATTCAAGAGACACCACCCGAACAGCCTCTTCCCCGGGACGCTCAATCGCAGCAAAGCGAGATGCAAACCCTGCCGGACGAGCCTTACATTGCATGGACCGAGACCATCCGCGAACGCGCCCACCCGCGCCGCGGCACAAAAATCGCCGCGCCCAGGATCGACACGCTTGCGGCTTTCAAGGCCATGACGGCGTACTTCCCGAAAGTTGCATCCTCGTGGAAGGACTCCCCATCGCTGAACGGCCCTGAATGGGGAGCCGCGCTCAAGAACGTCTTTCTTCGCCTGGAGCAGACCCCGTCAAGAACCTCCGAGGTTCCGCGCCCCGCTACTCCCGGGGAGGAAGCCGTTCTTTTCATGGTGCTCCTGCATCGGGCAGACTGGTCCACGTCCCCGCCAGACAAGCACGTTCTCGACTACTGGCTCGGAACCGCAGGACCTCTGCTCGCGGTCGAATCGCTCGTCCGCGTTCTCGAGATTTCGGTTTCGATGAATCAACTCGCTCCAGAATTTGTCAGGGGGCAGCCGCTTACCAACTACCAGTTCTCACGGTTCGATAATGGCCAGATCGCTGTCTGGAGCCGGTTGCGGAGATACCTATCTGCCCTCGGCCCCGAACAATGGGAACAGGCGAGAGACCTCGCCGCCCGGCTGCGCGAAGGAGCCACGCTCCCGGTCCGCGTCTCTCTTGCCTACCTCTTTCCCGGCGTTGACGAGTGGGCTCTTGGGGATGCGAACGCCATCCTGGGCCAGGGTGGAAACCTCCCCCCGTATGCAGGCGTCCTCCTCACGTCGCTTCGCGATGCCGGCACCATGTTGAAACTGGTCTCACGAAACACGACGGCATGGGGTCTGATCCCGCGAGGCGAGGGGTGGCAACCAGACACGGGGGCCTTCGTGGCCAGCATTCTCGAGGGTCTCGGCCTTTCCGCCGTGCCCGTGTTGTCGAAGCTCTTCGACTTGGCGGGCAGCGCTGACGAGAAGCGGGATTGCGCCGAGGGGCTTTCCGCCATCATTTCCGGCGAGGCTTTCCACGCGATCGCAGAGAGGCTCGAGCAGAAGGAGATGCTGACCGCCGCCAGCGATGCATTCCCCAAGAACCCGCTCGTGGCACTCAAAGTCCTCGCCACCGCAAAACTCTCTGGACAGGCCGCCGCCACCGCCGGGTCCTTCCTCACGATGCTCGCGAGGCAGAATCCAGCCCTCGCCTTCGACCTCATCCCTACCCTTCCCGAAACAGCACGAAGGGTCCTGGAATCCGCCAGGGCAAAGACCGGCCTATCCGTGGAAGAAGCGCTGGAAGATGAACTGCCGCGTGTTCTGGCATCCCCGCCCTGGAAACTGGGAAAGAAGACGCGAACCTCGGCCGCCATCCTTGAACTCTCCCCACTTCCCTTTCAGGAGTCGGTGGTCTGGAAGGAGGGACAGCGTGCCCAGTGGCTTGCACACAGGGTCTGGGCTGACGACGACATGAAGGAGGGTTCCTCAATAAAGAAGATCCTCGAGCATTCGTACGTGCGGATCACGACAGAGGAAGCCCGGCTCCCCGAAGAGGAAATCCGGAACCTGATAACCGAACGCGCCAGGGAGACCCGCTATTTCAACCTCGTGCCGCTGCTGTACCTCCCGGAGCCTCTCGCCCTGGCTTTTTGGGAGACCCTCCCGGCCCTCTGGTCCAGCTGGGACCCCGTCGACCGGTTCCTCGCCAAGTTCGAACTCAGGGCGCTCACTGGCCTCTTGCAGTTCGCCAGCCGGAACACTGTCTCGGCAGCCCCGTTCCTCCACCCGTTTCGCTCCCCGAGAGCCGTACCCGCCATCCTGGCCGCGCTCCAAACCAAGAGCGCCCGCGGCGAAGCCAGGCGCTGGCTCCTCTTGCACGCCGAATGCGCCGTCATTGGTCTCATTCCGGTGGCGACCGGAAAACCCGGAAAGACACGCGACACGGCAGGAGACGCCCTGCGATTTCTGAGCGCAAACGGCCATCGAGAGACGATCCAAGAGGTTGCCAGGCGGTATGGCCAAAACGCCCTGGACGCAGTTGAGGAAGTCCTCTCATTTGACCCGTTGAACCTCTTCCCCGCGAAGATCCCGGCGCTCCCCTCCTTTTGGCAACCCCAGGGATTCACCCGGCCCATTCTGAAAGGGACGAAGCGGTCCCTGCCTCTGCCAGCCATCGACAACCTGGGCACCATGTTAACTTTCTCGACCATCGATCAACCTTACGCGGGGATTGAAATGGTCAGGCAGGCCTGTGACCCAGCCTCTCTGGCTGGATTCGCATGGGACGTCTTCTCCGCATGGCTGATGGCGGGCGCGCCATCGCGGGAAGCATGGGCCTTCCATGCGCTCGCGCCCTTCGGGGACGACGGGTGTGCCCGCAAACTCACCGCCATGATCCGCGTGTGGCCCGGGGAATCCCAGCACCAGCGAGCAGTCACGGGACTCGATGTGCTGGCGGCCATCGGGAGCGACGTCGCCCTCATGCACCTCAACGGAATTGCACAAAAGGTGAAGTTCAAGGGGCTGCAAGAGAAAGCAAAAGAGAAAATCGAGCTGATTGCTGAAAGGCGCGGTCTTTCTTCCGAGGAACTCGCCGACCGGCTTGTCCCCGACCTTGGCCTCTTGCCAGATGGTTCGATGCTGCTCGATTTTGGCAGCCGGTCTTTCCGGGTGGGTTTTGATGAAAACCTGAGGCCATATGTGTGTGATGCGGCCGGGAAGCGGCTCCCCGATCTTCCCAAGCCCTCAAAGAGTGATGACGCGGAGAAATCCGCCGCCGCGGGCGAGGGCTGGAAGGTGCTCAAGAAAGACGTCAAGGCACTGGCCAGCCACCAGATTCTGCGAATGGAGCTTGCGATGTGCAGCGGGCGGAGGTGGAAAGCAGACGTCTTCCGGCTCTTTTTTGTCGAACACCCGCTCGTCCAACATCTGGCACGGCGGGCCGTTTGGGGAGTTTTCACCGGAGACGGGGCACTCGTTGCCACTTTCCGCGTGGCCGAGGACGGATCGTTCGCCGGTCTTACCGACGACGAATTCCTGCTGGACGAGACCGCGACGGTGGGAATCGTCCATGCCCTCGAGCTTCCCGAACCAGAGACTCTGAAGTGGGGACAGATTCTGGGTGATTACGAAATCCTGCAGCCCTTCAAACAGCTCGGACGTGACGTTTACCGCATCACCCCCGAGGAGGCCGGGGCGAAGGAGCTGAAGCGTTTCGAGGGGGTCAAGGTCGCAACGGGGAAGGTTTTAGGACTCGAACAGCGGGGATGGCGGCGCGGCACGCCTCAGGATGGAGGGTGCAGCTGGTGGTACGAAAAACCACTCCCGGGCGGAGCGCTGGCGGCGTTCCTCTCCATCGAACCTGGAATTATCGCTGGCATGGTGGCCGAGTACCCCGAACAGACGCTTCACGGCGTGACGCTCCAGCACCCCGGCAGCTATTCAGAGCGCCCAGAGGAGCCTTTCTCGAGCATCAGTCCCATCGCTTTCTCGGAAATCGTGCGCGATCTCGAAGCCCTGCGCGCCTGAGGACATCTGAATGGCAAAAGCAAAACCAGCACCCGCGACGCCCTCGAAGGCCGTGGCGATTCAGCGGCCCCCCGCCGAGGTTCTGTATCACGATGAACTCGAGCGCTTGGCACGGAGTGATTCGGGCCCGAAACCTCCGGGCTGGAGGCTCACGCTTCCAGCCGTGAGGACGTTCGTTACGGGCGATGCCCATCTCGAGATCCGGAAAAAGTTCGTCGGGAACCCATCACTCGTCGACCGGGCAATGGTCACGCTTGCCACCAACCGCGGACTGATGCTCGTTGGCGAACCCGGGACCGCCAAATCGCTTCTCTCGGAACTCCTCTGCGCCGCCATCTCTGGGTGCTCGACACTGACGATTCAGGGGGGCGCATCCGTCACGGAGGATCAAATCAAGTACTCCTGGAATTACGCGCTCCTCGTGGCGGAAGGCCCGTCCCCGCGCGCCCTCGTCCCGGCCCCGCTCTACCTCGGGATGAAGCTCGGCCAAGTCGTGCGCTTCGAGGAAATCACGAGGTGCCCTCTCGAAGTACAAGACTCTCTCCTCTCTGTGCTCTCTGACCGGGTTCTCTCTGTTCCGGAACTCGAGGGAGAGGAAGGGATGCTCTTTGCCCGGGAAGGCTTCAACATCATCGCCACGGCCAACACTCGCGACCGGGGTGTCAATGAGATGTCGAGCGCTCTCAAGAGACGTTTCAACTTCGAGACGGTCTTCCCGATTCCAGATTTCGAAACAGAGTTGAAACTCGTGCGGGAAGAAACGTTGCGGCTCCTCGAGAAATCTGGTGTCCCCATTCCCCCGGAGGAACCTGTCCTGGAGGTCCTCGTCACGACCTTTCGAGAACTGCGGAGCGGCGAGACGGGCGACGGCCACGCCATGGAACGCCTCTCCTCTGTTCTTTCAACAGCGGAAGCCGTATCTGTCTCTCATGCCGTGGGAGTGCGCGGCTACTTCCTGAGAAACGGACCCGGAACCCCCGCGGATATCGTGGAATGCCTCGCGGGGACAGCGGCGAAAGACAACCCGGAAGACCTCAAAAGGTTACGAGTCTACCTGGAGCAGCGTGTCTCGAAGCGAAAAGGCGCTCAGTGGCGTGAGTTCTACGAGGCCCGCCACCTTCTGCCAGGGTGAGGTCTCGTGATTTTGTTACACCGCTCATCCAGAACATGCCGCCGGAATAGACCCCTCTCATGACCCTTCATGTCATTGGCGTGAGGCATCACAGCCCGGCCTGCGCACGGCTCGTGAAGGAACGAATCGAGAGAATCAAGCCGCGGCACGTCTTGGTCGAGGGACCCGCGGATCTCAACCCGCGAATGGGTGAGTTTTTCCTGGGTCACACGTTCCCCATCGCCGTCTTCACCTATTACCAAACGGGCGGATACACCCATTCCAGCTGGACGCCCTTCTGCCGCCACTCACCCGAGTGGATTGCACTCGAAACCGGGCGCGCGGCCGGGGCCCGCATCGGCTTCATGGACCTCCCCGCATGGACACGCCCGTTCCGCAAAGTGAGGAACCGCTACCGCGACCACCCGTCCCGCTCGAAAAATGCTGTTGACGCGCTCTGCGAGACGTTCCGCGTGGACAACGCCGACACACTCTGGGACCACCTTTTTGAACGCCCGCTCGAGATCGAGGAACTCTCCCGGCGCCTCGATGCCTATTTCGAGGGAATACGGCAGGACCTTCCCCCGTCCGAAGAAGACGGGCCGCGCGAGGATTTCATGGTGGCCTGCATTTCCTGGGCTCTTACCGAAGCCGCGGAATCTCGTGGCGATGTCATCGCCGTTTGCGGTGGCTACCACGCCCCGGCCCTGGCCCGGCGGGCCGCCACCGGCCCCCCCGTGGCCTCTCCGCCTTGTTTGCCCGCCCCGGAGGAAGGCGCCCGCTTCGGAAGTTACTTCGTTCCCTACTCGTGGAAACGCCTGGATAGTTTTGCCGGATACGAATCTGGGCTGCCGTCGCCCGCTTTCTATGACGCCGTGTGGGAGGCTGGTCCCGAAAACGCTCCGGAGAGACTCTTAAAGGAGGCCGTTCGAAGGCTTCGGAAAAAGAAGCAGCCCGTCTCCGCCGCCGACCTCATCGCATGCGTGTCTCTTGCGCAGGCCCTCGCTCGCATGCGTGGCCATCCGTGCCTGCTACGGACCGACCTTCTCGACGGCATCGCAGCCGCCCTCGTGAAGGATGGCATGGAGGTTCCCCTGCCCTGGAACTACCGAGGCGTGTTGCTGCCCCGTACCGATCCCGTTCTCGTTGAAGTCGTTGCCGCGCTCTGCGGCGAGAAGCCGGGCCGGCTCGCCCCGGGAACCCCTCAGCCTCCTCTCGTTCTGGATGTCGCCACGGGGCTCGAGTCCATGGGGCTGAGACCCGGCGAGACCGACCGGACAGAACGGCTGGATTTGACTCGAGAAGACGGCTTGTTGCACAGCCGATTCCTGCACCGGCTGCGAGTTCTCTCCATCCCCGGGTTTTCCCGGGTGAGGGGACCTGAGGATCCAGCGGGCCGTGATCTTCTCGAGGAATGGAAGATCGCGCCTCACCCCGCGTTTGAGAGCGCTCTCATCGAGGCAGGCTCTCGGGGGGCCACCCTGGAGCTTGCCGTCACGGCGTTCCTCGAGGAAGCGGTGCTCCTTGCACAAGGGCGGATCTCGGCCCTCGCGAAGGTCCTCACGGAGGCTGTCTTTTGTGGAATCACATCGCTTGCCACTATCGTCCTCGAGGAGACAGCCCGGGGTCTTCAGCAGGAGCCGTCGTTCCGGGAAGTCGGACGGGCGGCCCCCGTACTCTTTTCCCTCTGGAGGTACGGGTCGATCTTTGGAGGGGAGGGAGCCCTCGTTCTCGAAAAAGTGCTCGAAGCGCTCTTTGAACGCGGGTTGTGGCTCCTGGAACAAATCCAGGGAGCCAGCGCGCCGGCAGATCCGGATGAAGTTGCCGGCGTTCGTGTATTGCGGGATCTCGCCCGGTTTGGTTCGGAACGCCTCTCGCTCCCGGTTGCTCGCGCCGATTCCGTGATGCAGAGAATCGCGCTCGATCCCGAAGCCCCGCCAGCCCTGCGAGGGGCCGCCACGGGTTTTCGCTGGTCGCTCGGATCCTTTGAAAACAAGGGAGCTGGCGCACGCGAGGCCGAGCGCATCTTCAAGAGCATCTCGCGCGTGGCGTCCTATGGAGACTTCCTATCCGGACTCTTCGCCCTGGCCCGCGAGGAGGCCATCCATGCACCGGCACTGCTTTCGGCGATCGACACCGCGATCAATGCCCTGGACCCCGCGAGCTTTCTCGCCGCGCTCCCGGCCCTGAGGCTGTCGTTCACGTTTTTTCCTCCAAGAGAACGCGCCGGGATCGCCGAGACGGTCTTGCGGATCCACCAGGGGGGAGACGTTCCTTTGAATCCGCGGGCGCTTCTCCAGCTGGAAGTACCGGCTTCGGTCTATGCAGCGGGGCTTCAGCTCGACGAGGAGGTTTCTACCATCGCAAAAAAATACGGACTTGCGGGAAACTCGCTATGACGGTCACTCTACCCCCCTTGCTCCGCTGGCGGCTCGTTCTTGGCGATGCCGCCGAAGGATGCCTCGGTTGCCTCGGAGGCGATCCGCAGGCCATGGATTCCGCGCTCTCGTGGCTGTATGGGCGGGACGGCGAACTCGCGGACCGGGACATCCGGGACCGGCAAGGGGGACACGGTTCATCCACCCTCTCGGTCCCCGAGTGGATATCCGAAGTCCACCGTCTCTTCCCCAAGGAGACGATCGAACGGCTCGAACAGGACGCGGTCGAACGTTATGAGATTCATGAGGTGGTCACCAACCCGGCAGTTCTTGAACGGGTCAAACCAAATGAGATCTTGCTGCAGGCCGTTCTCCGGACCAAACACCTGATGAACCCGGATGTTCTCGCGATGGCGCGTAAACTCGTTGCCGATGTCGTCCGGCAGCTCATGGAAAAACTCGCAAGAGAGGTTCGCCAGACGTTCTCCGGCACGCTCGACAGACGGCGGCGATCTCCCCTGAAGTTCTCGAGAAACCTCGACTTCAAGAAAACGCTTCGGGCCAATCTCGCCCACTGGTCACCAGAGGAACGGAAGCTGTATCTGGAAAAGGCCCATTTCTTTGCACGAACGCGGCGCTTCTCTGACCGCTGGCAGATCGTTCTCCTGGTTGACCAGAGCGGCAGCATGGTCTCTTCCGTGATTCACTCCTCGGTAACGGCGGCCTGCCTCTGGGGTCTCCCCGGCATGAAGACGCACCTTATCGCCTTCGACACAGCCGTCGTCGATTTGACACAAGACGTCACGGACCCGGTTGACCTCCTGATGAAGGTCCAACTCGGAGGAGGGACAGACATTGGAAAGGCTGTCGCCTATGCCGCGGACCTTCTCGAGAATCCCAGGCGGTCGATTGTCGTGCTCGTCACCGACTTCTTCGAGGGAGCTTCCCCCGAGATCCTGGTGACGAGAGTCAGAAGCCTGTGTCAGCAAGGGACGAAGGTTCTGGGGCTTGCGGCGCTCGACGAGAACGCCAACCCCTCTTTTGACCGTGACTTGGCAGCCCGGCTGGTTTCAGCCGGTGCCGAGGTCGGGGCCATGACCCCAGGGCAGCTCGCAGCCTGGATCGCGGAGAAGGTCAAGAGATGAGAGCCGACCTCAGAAGCCTGACGCCAGAGTCGCTCGCCGCCCTCGCTAACCTGGGACTCGTCAAGCGGGCGCAGCGGGAACTCGAGCAGGGCAAGGTCCCTTCAATTTCCGAGGACGGCAAGGGCGTCGTCTCGGGCGAGTTTCCCGATGGCGTCACCGTGCGCCTCCTGCCCGGCAAACCGCTTACGGAGGGTCCCTGTTCCTGCGGAGCCACCGCCGTCTGCCGTCACCGGATCGCGCTCGCTCTGTTCTACAAGACATGGGTCGAGTCGCAAGCGGAACCCCAGACAGCCGTCGCCACCATCTGGTCGCCTTCCGGGATCGACGATGGAGCCCTCTCGGAGCGGCTCGGGAAGAAGACGCTGGACCGTGCCAGAGCCCTTGTGTCCGAAGGGGTGACCGCGGAAGTTCTGAGGTGCCGGGAAGGGACGGTTCCGGCCGTGCAGCTGCCCTCGTGCAGCGTGCGCTTTCTCGTCCCATGGGATCTCGCCTATGCACAGTGCGACTGCACCCTGCGCCAGGATTGCGAACACATCGCCCTGGCGGTGTGGGCTTTCCGCGCTGCGGATGCGAAAGCGCCGGAGGAACCGAAGGTCATCGTCGAACTGGGAGAGCGGCAAAAGGAGGATTTGGGAAGCCCCCTCGACAAAGCGGCCCAGCTGGCTGGTCTCGTTCTTTTGGAGGGAGTTGTTTCGATGGGAGAAGGGCTTTCCCAGAAGTTCGCGCTCTGCCGCGATGCGCTGGAGCGAGAGGGGTTCACATGGCCCGCGATCGCCCTGGAAGACATGGAAGATCAACTGCGCGCCTACCGGTCGCGAAGCAGCCGCTACCAGGCGTCGAGTGTTCTGGAACTGGCCGCCGAACTCCACGCGCGCCCCGCCGCCGCACGCTCACACGGGGCACTTCCGGCCCGCCACATCCTCGGGCAAGGGGAGGCTCTGGAGACACGGCTCGATCACATCCGGCTGGTTTCCCTGGGAGCCAGAATCGAGCCGGAGGAACGGGCGATGCGGGCAGAAGTCTTCCTTCTGGATCCAGATACGGCAACGGTTCTCGTCTTCGAGAAAACATGGAGTTTCGCCCCGGACGAGAAGTTGCCGAAAGGACCCGAACTTGCTCCGCGCCGGATCACGACGGGCGCCACGCTGGGCGCCCTGGCCCGCGGCGTCGTAGTTTCAAAAGTCGCGCGCCGAAGGGCAAACCGGGCACTCGTTTTTGGGGAAGGGCGTGGCGGAATGACCTCGGTAACACCACAGGCCGGTGACTGGGACCACTTCCCCTTTCCCGTCTTCATCGAGCGTCTTGCGGACCTTCGAAACACATGGAAATCGAGGCCGCCAAGACTTCTGAGACCCCGGGTCAAGGCGGAAGATCTCCACGTCTTGGCTGTCTCTGAGGTACTCGACGTGGGATTTAGCGCTGCAACGCAGGAACTGGTGGCTTTTGTGAACGACCAGGCTGGAGAAACTTGCCGGGTCACCAAGCCGTTTCGAGCGTCGTCGCCCCGGGCGCTCGAACACCTCGCGGGAGTTCTGGGCGGCACGCAGGGAGATATCCGCTTTCTGAGTGGTTTCTTCAGCCGGCGGGGGGGTGGCTTCGAAGTCTCGCCCATTGCGGCCGTGGGGAACCGGGTCGTTGTCCTCGATCTCGAGGACGAACCCCCGGCCGTACCGCTTCCAGATCTTCTCGAGGACATGGGGGCAGAGTCATCCCTCGAGCGCGCGGTTCTGGCTGCTCTTGGCGTCCTCACGGAAGGGGTTCACACGGGAATGAAGCGCGCAAGAGAAGGGTATCCGGACCGCATCCAGGATGCGGCCCGCACCCTTGCCCGGCATGGGCTGACAACAACGAGTGGCATGCTTCTGACGGCGGAAGCAGCAATCAGGGACGCGCGGCGGGGGGGCAGTTGGGAGGACGCGGCCCATTCCTTTGCGCGCGCGGCCATCCGCTGCGCGCTCGCGGGTGAAGTGCTTTAGAACGGGTGCTGGTCAGGGCAGGATTCCGGTATCTGGGCCGGAAGTCTCGTTTTCGGCGTCTTTCTTTCCGCGGAAGTAGAGGTAGACCTGCCAGGCGCCAAACGCGATCACGGGAATCTGCCACCACTCGAACAGCCACGTGAGGTCGATCTTCACGAAGCGGTCGATCAAGAAGAACACCCCGAAGAGAATCATGAAAACGCCGAAGGCAAGGTTGCCCTGGATTTTGAACTGGGGCTCGCCCGAGATCAGGTTTGATTCCGGCAGTCCGGTGGCATTGATGGCGTGCGTCTGGCGCACGGCGTCAATCAGGACGAAGAGCATCCAGAACGGGATGATCACCCCTGCTGGACCCGAGGAGTTGCTCGCGATCGCGATGGCCATGACCCAGATGGCAAAGAAGATCACGGCTCGCTGATAAAGACCGAGATAGACATGCCCGACGCCTGGCAGAAGCGAGAGAAAACCCGCGAGTCCGGGGCTCTTCTTGAGTGCTGGCAGCGCGGCGGGCGCGCCCTGGGGGAGGGCGGGTGGAACCGGCGGCAGCGGGGGAACCGGAGGGATGTACGCCGTGGGAGGTTGTGTCTGGGGCGGGTTTGGCATGTTCTCGTTCATGTTCGTTCTCCGTCGTTGTCATCAGGAACGGAATTCAGGGTCCTCAGGTTCCCGGCTGGAACGAGAAGAATTGGACTTTGATTCCACGGCACCTGCTTGTTCCTGGCGTTCTTCGCGTCCAAACACCTTTTCCAAAACGAGGCCCGTGTACGCGGTGGCCTTGGCCCTGGAAACGGCCAGAGTGCGGTAGATCCGGTAGTCGAGCTGTTCACGCAGCGGGCGAGACCGGCTCCACTGGAGGGAGGTGGCCAGCTTCTGGGCGGCCTTCTCGCGCGCCTCGGCCACGGCCCGTTCTCCGGTTTCGGTCAGACCTGAAGCCGCCCGGCGAGCCACGGTTGCGGGATCCCACCTGAGCCCCACGGCGACCACGATGGTGGCGGCGTAGACGAGGGCCACGGCCACGCGCCAGTCGCGCAGGACCTCGAAGCGGCGTGATTTCCTGGCCTGAAACGGGACGACGTTCGAAGGCGTCTCTTCTTCTTCGGTCCGGGGACGCGGGATGGCAAGCAGCCGGGAGCGCAGCGATTCGCTCAGTTCGGGAGCTTTCAGGCTTCCGGGAGTCAAAAGCCTCAGCACCTCCTGCGACTCTTTCCAGACCGGAAGCGATGCCTCTTCCGGAATGCTCGCCAGATTCTCCATGAGACTGCGGGACGGTTCTGGTTTCGAAAGACAGCGCGTCAATCTACCCAGCTCTCTGATCTGGGCAACGAGATCCTGGCATGCCTGGCACTCCAGAAGGTGGGGAGAGTTAGGGGGTCCAGACTCCTCGAGCGGAGGGCCATGCTCGAGAGCCTCTTCGAAGGCGCGGCATTGCGGGCGGCTGGCATTTGTGGTCATCGAACGGCCTCCCTCGAAACCTCTGGCAATCGCGGTGAAAAGAGCGAGTTTTTCGAATCGTTTTCCCGGCTTCCAACACGTTTCCGGATCGCCCTGGCAAGTTCAATGCGCGCTCTGTTAAGACGGCTCTTGACGGTCCCGTCAGGCAGGTTGAGAAACTCCGCGATTTCCTTGTACTCGAGCCCGTCGAGGTCTCGAAGCTGAATCACCTCGGCCAGCTCGTCCGGTAACTCGCCGATGGCATCGAGGAGGAGCCGTAATCGCTCTCTCGTAACGGCATCAGTTTGAGGATCGTCTGAACCGGGCAGAAGCACCACGATCGCCTCATCGGTTATGAAGTGGAACCCCTTCTCCCGGCGCCGCTTGCGGTAATGATCGATACACAGGTTGCGCGAGAGAGCCGCGATCCACGCGAGAAGAGAGGCCTCTCGCGGCTGATACCGGTCAAGGTTTTCCCAGACCTTCAGAAAACAATCCTGCGTCAGCTCTTCCGCTTCCGCGCGGTCGTACGTCAAGTGAAAGGCGATGCTGAAGACCTTCGGCCCGTAGCGGTCGACGAGGTCTTTCCAGGCTGAATCGTCTCCGTTGAGGCAACGGCCGGCGAGGTCAGCGTCGGAAGCGGGCGCGGTCATCGGATTCCTTTCACCCTAAAGTAACGGGAGTTTGGGGGAATTGGTTCGGGTTGCAGCCTATAATTCGCGGGTGGCTCACACGATGACTGTCGAATGGAGGAAGTCTATGGCGATTCGGCTCCTGCTGGCAGCCCTTCTGGCCACCGTCGCTCTTCCGGTTTCTGCTCAGGGCTGGAAACCCCTTCAGGAGTTCACCTGGCTCGTGGGCAAGTGGTCTGGAAGCGCGGAAGCCCAGGCAGGAAGGGTTGGCGGCCGCTCGACGAGTTTCTCGGTCGAGGCAGCGGGCAACGTTCTTTACATGAGGTCGTCCACGATTTATCCCGCCATGGACGGCGCCCCCGAGGAGACAAACCAGGAACTCTGTTTCATCGCGTACGACGGGGACAAGCGGCGATACATCGCAACGATCTACTTCTCAACGGGTGTCTGGGGGGTCTTTGATGTCGAGAACACCGCGGACACCACCAAAATGACTTCGACCCAGCTTTACAACTACGAAGCTGGGGCGAAATTCCGTATGACCCTGTCCAAGAAACCCGAAGGGGAACTGCATGTCTCCTTCGATGTCGGACCGGCAGGGAAAGAGTTCTCACCCATCAGCCTGAGCAAGCTGAAGAAATAGGCTCCTCACAAAGCAGGGTTTGCCCCAGTCGAGGGCAGTCCAGCACGGACCCCGGGAAAACTATGCCTCAAAATCGAAATATTGCAATCATCGCGCATGTTGACCATGGCAAGACCACGCTTGTGGACTGCCTCTTGAAGCAGTCCGGGACATTCCGCATCAACGAACAGGTCGCGGAACGGGTCATGGACCAGAACGATCTGGAAAGGGAACGCGGGATCACGATCCTCGCCAAGAACCTCGCCATCCGGTACCACGGGACCAAGGTCAACATCATTGATACGCCAGGACATAGCGACTTCGGAGGAGAAGTTGAGCGCATCCTGAACATGGTGGATGCCGTCCTCCTTCTCGTGGATGCGGCCGAGGGGGCCATGCCCCAGACCCGCTTCGTCTTGAGGAAGGCCCTGGAACTCGGGCGTAAACCCATCGTCGTCGTGAACAAGATCGACCGGCCCGAGGCCCGCCCCCACCAAGTTATCGATCAGGTCTTCGACCTCATGGTGGATCTCGGCGCAACGGACCAGCAACTCGACTTCCCGATCGTGTACACATCCGCCAAACACGGCTTTGCGCGGCGGGAGATCGACCATACGGATGGCGACGTCCGTCCGCTCCTCGACGCCATCCTCGTCGAGGTACCGGAACCAGGAGGAGACCCTGCCGCGCCGCTTCAGATCCTGGTGGCCTCGCTCGATTACGACAACTACCTCGGACGCTTGGCGATTGGCCGGATCGTCAACGGAGCCATCAAACCCGGCCAGACGGTGTCGGTCTGCCGCCTGGATGGCTCCATAAAATCCAGCAAGGCCTCCAAAATCCTGGTTTTTGAAGGATTACGGCGCGTTGAAGTGGCTGAAGCCACGGCGGGAGAGATCGTCGTCGTCGCGGGCCTCGACGAGGTAACCATTGGCGAGACAATCGCCGCCGCATCAGACCCTGAAGCTCTCCCCCCCATTGCCGTCGACGAACCCACCGTATCCATGACCTTCCGCATCAACGACTCTCCTTTTGCGGGGCGAGAGGGGAGGTACATCACGAGCCGCAACCTGGCTGAACGGCTGGAACGGGAACTGAGAACCAACGTGGCCCTGCGCGTGGAACCGACCGACACCCCGGAAGCATTCAAGGTTTCAGGCCGGGGGGAACTCCACCTTTCAATCCTGGCCGAAACGATGCGGCGCGAAGGGTACGAATTTGCCCTCTCGAGACCAGAGGTTATCCTCAAGGACATCGATGGCGTTCAGAGTGAGCCGGTCGAGGATCTCACGATCGATGTTCCGGAGGACGCCATGGGGACGGCCATCGAAAAGCTGGGCCGCCGCCGGGCCGAGATGACGAACATGACAAACCACGGCTCCGGACGCGTGAAAATGGACTTCAAGATTCCGACACGCGGGCTCTTCGGATACCGCAGCGAGTTCCTCACCGATACGCGTGGAGAAGGCCTGATGTACCACGTGTTTTCCGGTTACGAGCCCTGGAAAGGTGAAGTCGCGGGAAGAAGAACAGGCGCTCTGGTTTGTAAGGAGGGCGGGGAGACAACGGCCTATTCACTCGAGAGGCTCGAGGAGCGGTCGGTGCTTTTCCACGGACCTGGTGTCGAGGTGTACGCCGGAATGGTCTGCGGCGAGAACTCCCGCGAAAACGACATGGTCGTGAACCCCTGTGTAAAAAAACACTTGACGAATATGCGAGCCTCGACATCCGATCTGGCCATCAAGCTGACACCGCCGAGGGAGATGACCCTCGAATCCGCGATCGAGTGGATCGAGGACGATGAACTCGTGGAGGTAACGCCCCGGTCGATCCGCCTGCGGAAACGAATCCTCGACCACTCGCAGAGGAAGACGTCGGAAAAGAAACCGGTGGCAACCGAAGAGTCCTGATGGAGGGCTGTTTGGACGGCAGTCCCTTCGAAAAGCCAGATCACATGACGGGAGACAACCCGATCGCGGCGCGGGCGTCGTCGAGAGTGAAAGCGATGATCAGGACTTTGTCGAGCCGCGCCATGCCGAAAAGCCGGGCCACGCTGCCCGTTCCCAACACGACCGCCAGCGGGATTTGAGACGCCATCAGAGTCTTGGCGGTGCGAACGATGAGCGCGACACCCAGGCTTTCCATGAAGAGTAGGCCGCGAAGATCGATGATGACCGGTACCGGGCCAGAAATGGCAAACTCGACGTCGTGCTCGATTTTCCTTACCTCGTCGGCTTCCATTCGGCCGGAAAACGAAAGCGTCACGTGATCGGATTCAAGCTGGACCCTGAAATCGAGCGGACCGAGCGGCCTCGGTGTCATCGAAACGGCTCCCCGGCCGCCATCATTGCCCTTCCACTTCCCCGCGAGGGTGTCTCGCGTTTCTGGCGTCTCTGGGTTTGAGATAGGCGTCCCAGGCAGCAGCCACGTTCTGGTAGCGGCCCGAGGCGGCGGCATAAAGCGAGAGAAGGGTTGCGGCCGGAGGGAAACTCGCCCGGGAGGCAAACCTCCGGCTTTTGGGATCCGAGGGATGCATCTCGGCAAGCCGCCCCATCGTGTAAAAAGCCTGTTTGAGGTTGTGAACCCCTTCCTTGGGAAACGACATCCGCTGCGCGATGGGGTTGATGACCTCCTCGAGCACGTTGAGAAGTTTCTGCGTCTCGATTCGCTGAGGGGATCCTCCATGCTGGCGCACGGCGCCAAAGATGAGGGGCAAGAACAGCATTCCCAAAATCACGCTGTCTTCCAGCGGCTTCCCTTCGTTCGTGCGCCTGTCCGCCTCGGCAAGCATTTTCCAGAAGTGGTTCCTGGCGGCACCATGGGCACCGGACCGGTATCCGGCCTCCTGTTCGATCTCGGGCAACAGGACTTCCAGAAGACCGGTCTTGGACCACAGCTTGTACGTTTCAGTCCCCCACCCGCGTCTGATCGGATCAAGAAACTCCTCCGTCACTCTTGGAGACGCGCTCTTCAAGATTTCTGACCGGTCTGCCTGGAGCGCCTCCAGAAGCTGGGGTTCGAGATCGAACGCAAGACGCGCCGCAAATTCGCAGGCCCGCAACATGCGAACCGGGTCTTCCCGGAAGCGGATGTCAGGGTCGCCAATCGTACGGACAAGGCGCCGTTCGAGATCCGCAACGCCCCCCACGTAGTCGATTACCGCGAAGGTCGCGATGTCATAGAAAAGCCCGTTGATCGTGAAGTCACGGCGGTGGGCGTCTTCCTCGGGTGTCCCAAAGACGTTATCGTCGCGAATCAAAAGATCTTCCGTCTCTCCATCCGGCGCGGCGTCCAGGGCTTCTGGCCGCTGCCGGAATGTCGAAACCTCGATGATCTTCCCTTTCTCGAAATAAACGTGCGCCAGGCGGAACCGGCGTCCGATGATGCGGCTGTTGCGGAACAATCGCCGGATGTCGTTTGGACGGGCATCTGTGCCGATATCGAAATCCTTCGGGGTCCGGCCCATCATCAAATCGCGGACGGATCCGCCCACGAGATAGGCCTTGAACCCGCCCCGGTGCAACCGGTAAAGGATTCTCAAGGCATCGGCATCGATGAAACCCCGGGAAATGGGATGTTCGGCGCGGGGGATGATTCGAGGAGCTGTCATTACCTCGACCCGGACAGGTCCTTCATGAGCTGAATTCTAGCTTCAGGAAGACCTCCCGGATCCCAGAGTTTCGGAGAGACTCTCTCTCGGGTGATCGAAGGGGCACGACATTCACGGGAGAAGCCGGGTGTGTCATCATCTTTTGGACGCTTACGATGGCAGATCCACCGTCGCTGGCGAGAAGAGCAAGCAGCAAACACGCGAGATCTCCGTTCCCGAAGGCCAAGAAAGAACGAAAAGACACATGGAACACTCACGATTCGTCTTGACGGTCATGGCGCCGAAAGATGCCACGGGGACGGTGTGCGATTTCCTCGCACGAGAAAGCGGACTCTCCAAGGCCCGCGTGAAGACGGCCCTGGCCAAAGGAGCCATCTGGATCCACACGAAGTCTGGCCTCGAGCGGTTTCGCCGGGCCACCCGCGAGATCCGCCCGGGCGCAAAATTCGAGATCTTCTACGACGAGGCGTTACTTGCCCTGACGCCTCCTCTCGCGAGTCTTCTTTCAGACCGCGGTCCCTACAGCGTCTGGCTCAAACCAGCGGGACTTCTGGCTCAGGGAACGCAGTTTGGAGACCACGCATCCCTCCTGAGGCAAGCAGAACTCCATTTCGAACCAAGACGTCAGGTTTTTCTCGTCCATCGTCTTGACCGTGAAGTCGAGGGCGTCATGCTCGTGGCGCACACGAAAGAGGCGGCGGCCCGGCTCTCGGAACTCTTTCGAACTGGCAGCATCGAAAAAAGATACCGGGCCGATGTCGCGGGAAACCTCGCGGAAAACGGGACCGAAGGGGTGATTGACACACCCCTCGATGGCCGGGAAGCGCACACCGTTTACAGGGTCGAGCGCTATCTTGCCGAGAGCGGCATTTCCACCGTCACGCTCTCGATTCGGACGGGGCGCTTCCACCAGATCCGCCGCCACATGGAGGCGATCGGGCATCCGATCATCGGGGATCCCCGTTATGGAGCAAATAACAAGAACACAACCGGGCTGAGACTCTGGGCGACCTCTCTGAGATTCAAATGCCCGTTCGAAAACCTGGACGTCGAATTCGCAAGACCAGATAGCGGGTACGATTGAGCTGATGCAGAGCAGCCGGGCCCTTTACAAGATTGCGGATTTTGACGCCGCTTTTCTCCTGGCCAACCTGCAGGGGAAGTTGCTCCCGGCCACGGGAAAGCTCTGGGAAGCAGGAGACAGGGTGGATGGCATCGCCATTCACTCGGAAGGAACAATTCGCCACACGGCGGAAACCTGCTACGGACCGCACGAAGTCCTCACGCTTGGAGGGCCATTCATTGCAGGGCTCGCCGAGTTGGGGCTCGCCGACCAGCGGTTGTGCCGCGTCGAGTTGTCAGGGGCAAAGCAGGCCCTCTTCGTTCAGGAGGCCGATGTTCACACACTCTTGCTCGAGGACTCCCGGCTGGGGGTTGCCATGCGCCGCCTCTGTCTCTATTCACTCGACCGGGCGCTCAGGGCCTGTAACGAACAGCTTTTTGCCTTCTTTGGACAGACGAGTGACGGCCCGGTCTCGGGCCCCATTTACTTCCAGAACCCCGATATTGTTGCCGAGAAGCCTGCGGATCCCGTCGAGATCAGGGATTTCTTTGATATCCCCGAGGCAGAGACGGAGGCCCTCGGACAATTGGCATTCGTGAAGCGGATGTACCGCAGCGGCGGTCGGCTGGCCAAGCGAGGGACTCCTAGCGACGAGGCGTTCTTCATCCGCACGGGAAAGGTGCGGGTCTCGTTACGAATCCCGGGTGTCGGGGAAGAGGCACTGACCATTCTTGGGCCTGGCCAGATCGCGGGGGAACTCGCCCTCATCGACGACAGCCTGCGGTCGGCGGATCTCATCTCCCACGAGGGGCCCGTGAAAGTCTACGTTCTCAAGCGATCCGGTTTCCGGAAACTCATGTCAGGCAGCATCTCCCACGCCCAGTCTCTGGGTACGCGAATCGTTTCCGCTCTCTGCTTCCGCTTTGCCGAATCGATCGAGAGATCGATCTCCTTCTTCATGCTCGGACAGGGATCCCAGCCAGACGAGCACGGGCGCCTTCCCCTGGACAGCATCACGGGCGAGTTCGAGTTTCGAAAACCGGTCGACTGAGGGCGCTCACATCTCGCTCTGCAGCCTCTTGAGGGCCGCGGTTTTCAAGGCCATGCTCGTCGCCGCGCCGCGCGAAATCACTCTGACTTCCGATTCGGGCAGCGTTTGCAGGATGCGCAAGGCGAACGGCAGCGGAGTCTTGGCGTTGTGAATCAGCGCCACCCGGACATCCTGGTTGGCAATCCACTGGCTCGTTTTCATGATGAGTTCCACCACCTGAAATGTAATGAACGTCGACTTGGCGACGCGAATGACCTCATCGATCGTTAACCGCGGGTTCTTCAACAGGTTGTAGAGAACCTGTGGATCGTTGTCTTGCAGCAAGACAGTCCGCTCGGTTCGCTCCGCCTTGGCCGCCAGCATGATCTTTTCCATACGGGGGAGGTTGCGCATCCGTTCCCACAGGTTGGGGTCCTTGACGTCGCCGTCTCCCTCCGCCGCCGGACTCTCGAGAAGGGTTTCGAGGAGTTTTGCTGGCGGACTCTCCAGAGCCAGGGCGACCCCATCGGGCAAAGGCGCCACGACCGACGCCCGGATCCCCGCTTCACGTCCTCCAGGGCCGCACAGCGTGACCGAGAGAGCCGTGAAGAGGGGGATCTTCTCCGAAGTCGGGAGGCGCATCCCGCCCATCGTCAGATTCGTCTGGTATTCCCGCCGTAGTTCTTCTTCCGTTTCAAACGTCACGTGGAATGCCTGGGGGCTGGTACGCCTGACCTTCATGCCGGGAAGCGTAACATTCCGGTCCGTTCTAGAAATAACCTGTCCCTGTCCTGTCTTCTCTGTCTTCTTCCTGTCTTCTAAAACTGAAAATAACCTGTCCCCTATCCCTTTCTTTTAACTGCCGGGAAGAACCCTCCTGGGAGCACTCCTCAGCAGATTCGCGGCAGCGGGTCGCCCGTCAGCAGGTCAACGGCTCTCATGCCGCCCACGCGGCTCCTCATCATGACTTCGCCCCGATGGCCGGCGAGGGTCTCACCAATGATGGCCGCCCCGCGTCCCAGTGGATGAGCCGCGAGAATTGCGAGGGCTTCCTCCGCACTCCCCCCCTCCACGATGGCAATCATCTTTCCTTCATTGGCCACGTAGAGCGGATCGATGCCAAGAATCTCACAGGCCCCGCGTACCTCAGGCCCGATGGGAACCCGCTCTTCCAGTATGCGAATTCCCACATCCGCCTGCCGGGCGATCTCGCACAAGACAGAGGCCACACCGCCGCGCGTGGGGTCTCTCAGAACGTGGACCCGCCTCCCCAGTTGCCCCAGAAGCGAGGAGGCCATTCCGTTGAGCGGCGCCGTGTCGCTCTGAAGCGCCGTATCGAACTGCAGCCCTTCCCGCACGGAGAGGATCGCGATCCCGTGTTCGGCGATGGGACCGCTCACGAGGACCGCATCCCCTGGCTGGACGCGGCGTGGGGAAACCTCCACGCCACCGGGTACGAGCCCGATTCCAGAGACGTTGACGTAGACCCCATCACCCTTTCCGTGCTCAACAACCTTTGTGTCTCCCGTGACGATGCGAACCCCCGCGTTCCGGGCCGCTGATTCCATCGACGCCACGATTCTCTTGAGGTCTTCGATAAGAAATCCCTCCTCGAGAATGAGCGCGGCGGAAAGAGCTACGGGCACGGCCCCGCACATGGCAAGGTCATTCACCGTTCCGTGCACCGCAAGCGACCCGATATCCCCGCCCGGAAAGAAAAGGGGCCGGACGACGAATGAGTCTGTCGTGAACGCCAGACGGCTCGTACCAGCCTCCACGATGGCGCCGTCGTGAAGCTCGCGCAAGAGCGTGTTGTCAAACGCCGGAAGGAAGATCTTCTCGATCAACTCTTGCGTCAGGCGTCCTCCACTCCCATGGCTCATGAGAATGGTGGCAGGCCCAGAACTCCCCACAGGACAGGCGAACCCTGTCAATCGCTCACCGAGATCGCGGTCATTCATGTCCGTACGGCTCCGTCTTCGATGTGCGCCCCGCGGCCATAACGGTGATACGCCGCGCAGGCCCCTTCGGAAGAGACCATTGGGGCCCCGAGGGGATGTTCCGGCGTGCAGGCGCCCCCGAATGCGGGGCAGGCATCTGGCTTGGCAAGCCCCTGCAGAATACGGCCTGCGATGCAGACTTCCGGCTCATCGGCCGCAATCGCCGTCACATTGAACCGCAAGGTTGCGTCGAAGTTCGAATAGGGTGTTGACAGGCGATACCCGCTCTCCGAAATAACGCCAATTCCGCGCCACGCACGGTCACAGACTTCGAACACTTCCTTCAAGACCGCCTGGGCGTGCCTGTTGCCATCTCTCGTCACACAGCGGCTGTACTGGTTCTCAACCCCATGCCTTTTCTCCTCGAGGGCCGTTACCGTCATGAGGATTCCCTGAAGCAGATCGAGAGGTTCGAAGCCCGTGACGACAATGGGAATGCGGTAACGCTCCGCGATGGGCTCGTATTCGCGGTATCCCATGACGGTGGAAACGTGTCCAGCGGCGAGAAACCCCTGAACGAGGTTGGATGGCGAAGAGAGAATGGCTTCCATTGCGGGGGGAACGAGAACATGAGACACCAGGACAGAGAAGTTTGGGAGGCTGGTTCGCCGCGCTTCGTGGAGCGCCATGGCGACGGCCGGGGCGGTGGTCTCGAAACCGACCCCAAAAAACACGACTTCTCTATCTTGCCGGCTGCGCGCGAGGGAGAGTGCGTCGAGCGGGGAGTAGACCATCCGGACGTCTCCTCCGGCCGCCTTGACACGCAGGAGATCGGTCCTTGACCCCGGCACCCGCAACATGTCGCCAAACGAGGTAAAGATCACCCCCGGGCGGGCCGCAATGGCGAGCGCGCGGTCGATCTCGACGAGAGGAGTCACACACACCGGGCAGCCGGGACCGTGGACCAGCGTGATCTCGTCAGGCAACAGCCGGTCGATACCAGATTTGAGGAGCGTGTGTGTCTGGCCGCCGCAGATCTCCATCAACACCCAGCGCCGGCTTACTACTCTCCGAATGGCCAAGAGCAGCTTCTGAGCATCCTTCTCGTTGCGGTACTCGTCGACAAATCTCATCAGCCGGCTGGAGTCAATTGAGTGGGATCATCGCTTTCGGTCAACTCGCCCATCTGCCGGAGCGCCTCGAAGACATCCCGTGCGTGCTCCTCGTCGATCTTGCTGATCGCAAACCCGGCGTGGACCAGTACGTAGTCCCCGGCGACGGCCTCGGGAGTGTACGCAAGACAAATCTCTTTCGAGATTCCGCCAAACGCCACGATACCCATCGTGAGACCGGCCGGATTCTCGTCAACCCTCACAACCCTTCCGGGGACACCCAGACACATGCCGCACTTCTCCTTGGGAGGTGCAGTATAACGATCCGGTCTCGCGGCGGGGCCCTCCTGCGAGAGGAGGGCCCCCGATCGCACTACTTGATGTTCTTCGAGCCCGGCTTCTTGCTGTCGGAGATCTCTGATTGACCTGAGTTGTTGTCGACGTGGGTCACGAGAGGGATCACACGGCAACCAGCGTTCGCGGGAATGGTGATTTCGACTCGATGGTCCGCGATCACGGCGTCTCTTAAAGACTCCAGTTGCAGCCCATCGCTCGCCACGACAAAGTCGTTGATCTGACGGTAGAAGTTAGCCGGCACGGTGATTCTGGCGGGAGTTGACCGCAAGGCCTTCCCTTCCTTGGTCATGACCTGAACATCCACATCACACGCCGTCCCGGCGGTTTCGACCAGAATCAGCGAGTTCCGCCGCGTCGAACTCCTCTCGAGCCCCGGCACGTACCTCTTGGCTCCGGCGGAGAACTCCTTCGCGACGGTCTCGTCGGCCATGAAGACCGACGGGAGGGTGGCAATCTTGGTGGATGGCGGGTTGCCCGTGCTCGGTGTCGAGAGAAGGGTCGCGTTGCCTCCTTTCCAGATGGCGGAGACGTCGCCTCCCACTTCGAGCCGCCCCACGAAATCAGTGAGGTTGAACTCTTCCTTCAAGAAGTCGTCCTTGCTGTAGGTTTCTTTTGGTCCCAGAGTGATGGATCTGGCCGGTAGCTGCGTGCCATCACTCTTGAAGAGCGTTAACTCGACCGTCTTTGTGGCGTCCTGGGAGTTCACCATCTTGAAGGAGGTCAGAAAGTCCACATTGAAACCGGGGATCCGGGCCATTGCGGGGAAGATGACCTTCCCGACCGGTCCCGCCATGACGGCAGGTCTTGCCGGGGGGCCTGCTGGTACTGAAGCCGTCGAGGCCGCGCCCGCGGGAATCGTCGTGAAACTGCCGTTGAGATTGGAAACGACCGTTGCGTAGGCAGAAAGAGTTCCCTGGCCTCCATTCACGAGGACTTCGAGAGACCCGCTATCGACCGTTCCCCCTCCCAGAAGGTGGAGGCCCACGGAGAGTTGGAGAAGCCCGTAGGCCAAGACATCTCCCGCATAACTCCCCACGACGCGGCCGCCCTTATCCCGGACGTTAATGAACATCGTTGCGCCATGCCCGGAAGTTTCGACAAGAAGCAGGTTCGTTCTCCACAAAGCGTTGGCGGAGATTCCAGCGATAAAGAGGGAAGGGCCCCCTTTCACCGCGCCAAGCCCCAGGGCCGTCGCCGGTAGCTGATCGCGGAAAGCCAGTGTGGGGTCGCCAGCCGTGCTCACGTTCGTGACCACGCGGACCACGAGGGCATCGTCCGCATCGCTCTTGATCTGGAGAGCACCGTACATTCCGTCTTCCAGCCGGAACTGAAAAACCGACTGCAGCAGGTTGGCAAGACTCATGGTGGTTTGCGCCGGGATCTCCGTTGTTGCCTTGAGGACGCCCGCGTCGAGGACACCGTCCTTACCGGCTGGCGTGAAGAAGAGTTCAACCGGTGCCGGTTGCGGCGAGAGGTTGCTGATCCAGCCATCGGTCGAATACTGGCTCCCTTCCGCTTGACCAGATCTGTAGACGACAGAAGGGATGATGAATGACTGCTGACTTCCAACGCGATCCTGGCCAGCCGCGGCCTTCACCGGCGGGGGGACACTGTCGGTCACGCGCACGAGGGCGGCGATGCCGGCCTTGTTGAGATCCTGGCCGGCGGGCCCAACCGAGAGGTAGCCGGCGAAGGGCGAAACGCCATCCTGGGACGTCCGCTTTGTCCGGTCGATCGAGACCGTGACATCCACGATTCCATTCTCCGGAACGGGTGAGGAGAAGGGGCCCGAAACACGAAGCCACGCGGCTGCTGAAACCTTGTACTGGAGGTAAGCCGGCTTTCCGGGAGTCATCCCGTCAACAAAGAGCCGGAGCGTTTGAGATGGCGGGTTGGCTCCGGCCGTTCCAGAGAAGTACATCTGGGGAGTCGCTGCCCGGACCTTTATCTGCGCCTGGGCGTCGGGGTCGGTGGGCTGACCCAGCACGGTGAGCGTGAATGGAAGCGTGATTTCTCCCCCGGAAAAACGTCCAGAGAGAACGCCGCTGTACGATCCCGGCTGAGACAGCACGGAAGCCGGCACCAAGACCTTGACAGTTCCGTCCTGCGAGGCCCCTAGCGTGAGGGAAGCTGGTGTGAGCGAAACGGTCCCGGGAATCGTCCCGGTAAACGAGAAGTTGATCGTGGCGGAGAGCCCGCCGACGTTCCGTACCCAGATATCCGCTGCCGGGAGGGTTCCACCAGGCGCGGCCGACCAGGAAACAGCTCCCGAAATGAAGAGAAAGCTCGCCGGCGTGGCCTGAACGTTTATCTTGAGCGGGGTTGAGAAGGCCGACTTCAAGGAACCACATGTTTGGTTTGCCCTGACCCGGGCATAAAGAGTGTAGGGTTCCGGAGACTTCACCGTCTGGATCAGGGCGGAGGTGGAATTCGCGGTGACCGTCGACTCGACCGGGACAAACTCCACGTTCCGCGAAACCTGGAGTTCGTACGTGCCTCCCGATAGAAGACCGGCGGAAGGACTCCAACTAAGGAGCGGCGACTGCCCAGCCGTGGTGTTGATCTCCGCGACCGGGAATGCGGGCGGAGAGGGCACCACGCAGGAGGAATCGACGGTGACGGTCACCTTCTTCGTGGCAGAGCCACCACTCCCCTGGACGGTCAGTGTGTACTCCGTTGTCTGGGTCAGAGGTCCGACGGCCTGAGAACCCGAGGTGGGAACCTGAAGAGCGCCGGGATCGATACGCGCGGTGGAGGCATTCGTGCTCTCCCACGTGAGAGTACTCATCTGTCCTGCAAAAACGGTGGCCGGGGCAGCCTCGAATTTGGTGATGGCCGGGGCATTCAGTACGCTGACGACGGTTTCGGCCGTGGCGGTCCCGCCCGCCCCGGTCACGGTGAGTGTGTAGGTGGTTGTTCCGGTGACGGTAACAGTTCGTGAGCCGCTCAGCGGAACGGAAATCGCCCCAGGATCGAGGGTGGCGGACGTACCTCCCGTCGTGGTCCACGAAAGTTCCGCCGTTCCCCCGGAAGGTACCGTGGAGGGGGTCGCGGAGAAGCTCAAGATCACGGGCTTCTGGACGGAAACTGAATTCACGGAGACGGCGTCCACTCCAGCCTGGAAGTAAGACGCGTTATCCACTTCGGAAACGCGAAGGCGGACGGTACTCCCGGCGAAGGGCGTCAAGTCGTAAGTGATCGTTTTCGGGCCCTGCGTCAGCGGATCGCCCACCCTGGTTCGAAAGACGGTACCGAGCACGTCGGAGGCCGCAAGGGAATCGAGGGCGGCTGTCGGTTTCATGATGTCGACCCGCAGTTGCTGGTTGGGATTTACCTCGTAGCTGAGAGACGAAGGCGTCGAGAAGGCGGACGCCCTGTTGTAGTAGTAGATCCTCATGGAAAGCGTGTGCGTCTGCCCGGCTGGCAGCGTGATATCCCGGTAGAGAGTGTGCCGGCCCGGCCCCGTCTGATCCGAGATAGCGGCGTATTGGCCCTGCGGAGGAGCGGCAACCTGATACCCTGAATAAGGGCTCACCGTGCCGCTGTACACGTACCAGGTCCCCGAACTGCCTGCTTGGTTTGCAACAGTCCAGCCGGTGAAGCTGCCGGTTTCGAAGTCGCCGTTCAGAAGCGAGACGAGGGGCGAAATGGGGGCCGATTGTCCAGTGGATCCTGGTGTGAACTCGCTCTCTGGACTTCGTGTTTGAGCTTTCTCTCCGGCAGGCACCGGGGGATACCGGCGCACATCTGCGGTCGAAGGCTGCGAGAATGCCAGAATCCAGACGCACGTCAGCGTGGAGACCGCGTTCCATCCGATTGATCTCATGTGTCCTCCTCGAAAAGGCCTGGGCGAGCCTCTATTCCGGACTGAAGCCGCCGATCGGACAAGGGTTCACGAGCTTTTCAGTAAATCGGATTGATTTTATGCGGTTTCCCGGCCGATAGCCGGAGAGAAAAAGCGTCAGGGCGATTCTCTGCGAAATATCATCAGACCAAGTCGTCCGATATCTGGTAACCGCAACTCCGAGCCTCTGGACAGGGACCGTTTGCCAAATCGCCAGCGGTTTCCCGGAAGCCACCCATCAATGAAGGACCGGCTTCCCACGATGACTCCCTCGGAGAGGTACCGAATCCGGCGCCTGAGCCCGGCACCGATGGGAACCTCGCCCCGTTGGGACTCTACTTCAGACACTTCGGCTCTTTTGAAGCCATGCCGGACCGAGGTCTCTTCTCCGGTCCCGTAGAGTAGACGGCGGTACTCCGCCTGGACGATCCGCCACGATTCGGGCTTGCGAGACAACAAGGATCGAATCCCTTCCCGGGCGCGTTCTCCCCCTCCCACGGCTTCCGCGTACCCGCAAAAACGGTAATCAGCCGGATCGCTCGCAATTCCAGCTCGAATCGGATTCAAGTCGATGTAGAGCGCCATCGTCATGAGGGTGGTCTCTTCTCCCTCCACGATAACGCTCCGAAAGCGCTCTTCCCACAGGGTGCCAGATCGTTGGTGATTCCGGTTGTAGGAGCTACTGAAGCGCTGTTTAAGCGACTTCATGAAGTTCGAAAGGCTAAACATCCGGCGCGTGAAGGATGCGAGCCGGGTCCGGACCAGATCGAAAAGACCAGCGTCGCGAAAGGCATCGAGTTCGTGGCACAGCCCGGTGACGAACTTCGCCGGGTAAAGGGCAGCGACGCGAGAGAGAACCTCTTTTTCGGTCAATTCGCGAGCTTCAGGAACCTCCACCAAGACGTGGAAGTGGTTGGACATGATGCAGTACGTGAAGACCTTGAGACCATAGAAGGTCTCGCACTGGCGGAGGATCTTGCGAAAGGTCTCCTTTTCCAGCTCGCCCATGATGAACCTGCGGTCGACGACCCGGGAGATGCAATGGAAGAACCCGGTTTGGGAACCTTCAATCGGAAACGCTCGAGCCCTTCTCATAGCTGGAGTCTACCATACTTTTGTCTGTCCCTTATTTCTCTTTCTGATTTCTGTCTCTCAGTCCAAAGACGTGGTGTCATTCCCGGCGTTACTCCTGAAGCGGCCGGATCATCATTGAGACCGTCGACTTCGTTTCACGGATAGCCTCGACGGCCGCCGCAGCCGCCGAGAGTGTCGTCAGGCACGGGATGTCCCGCTCGAGCGCGGAGCGCCGGATGGCAACTTCGTCGAAGTACGACTCCTCTCCAAGAGGAGTGTTGACGATGAGCTGAATCTCGCCGTTGATCATGCGGTCCACTACATTGGGCCGGCCCTCGTTCACCTTGAAAACGGTCTCCACGTGAAGTCCGGCCTTGGAAAGAGAAGCCGCCGTTCCCGACGAGGCCACGAGATGGAAACCGAGAGCGTGCAATTCTCTTGCGATGGGGGCCAGCGATGCCTTGTCCCCGTCATGAACCGAAAGAAATGCTGTACCCATGGCGGGGAGTTTCACACCGGCTCCGAGCGCTGCCTTGCGAAAAGCGTTCCCAAAACTTTTGTCATGGCCCATGACTTCACCTGTGGACCGCATCTCCGGGCCCAGAAGGGTATCCATGCCCTCGAAGCGGCGGAACGGGAAGACGGGAGCCTTGATCGAGAACCCGCGCACCGAGGGCTCCGACGTCAATCCAACACTTTCCAGCGTTTCCCCGAGGCAGAGCCGTGCCGCCAGCCGGGCCAACGGCACCCCCGTTGTCTTTGAGACAAAAGGAACGGTTCGCGAGGCCCTTGGATTGACCTCGATGACGTAGAGCCGCCCATCCCGAATCGCGAACTGCACATTCATGAGTCCGACGACCCCGAGAGCCTGGCCCAGGCGGGCCGTGGCATCACGCACACTCCCCAGGGCTTCCCGCGGAACGCGGCGATACGGAGGCATGACAGCGTACGAATCACCCGAGTGGATTCCAGCCTCTTCGATGTGCTGCATGACCCCGGCGATGACCATCCGGGTCCCGTCGCCAATGGCATCCACATCGAGTTCGAAAGCGTCCTCGAGGAACTGATCGATCAAAACCGGCCGGTCCGGAAAGGCTTCGAGCGCCTCGGCCAGCACCTTCTCGAGGCTCGATTCCTCGTAGACGATTCGCATGGCGCGACCACCCAGCACATAACTGGGCCTGACGAGGAGCGGGAACCCGAGACGTTTCCCTTCGACGAGGCCCTCCTGAATCGACCGGGCCGTCGTCCAGGGAGGAGCACCCAGCCCGATCTCCCTCAAGAGTTCTCCAAAACGTTCACGATCCTCCGCCCTGTCAATGGCGTCCGGGGGCGTCCCGAGGATCTTGACTCCCGCATCTTGCAAGGGACGGGCGAGTTTGAGCGGCGTCTGCCCTCCGAACTGCACCAGAAGGCCGAGGGGCTTCTCCTTCTCCACGACCGTCATCACATCTTCAAACGTGAGGGGCTCGAAGTAGAGACGGTCCGATGTGTCGTAGTCGGTTGAAACCGTCTCGGGGTTGCAGTTGACCATCACGGATTCGTAACCGGCCTGGGTGATCGCCTGGGCCGCGTGAACGCAGCAGTAGTCAAACTCGAGGCCTTGCCCGATCCGGTTCGGTCCCGACCCAAGGACGATGACTTTCTTCTTGTCCGAGACAGGAACTTCATCCTCTGACTCGTAACACGAATAAAGGTAGGGTGTTACGGATTCAAACTCGGCGGCGCACGTATCCACCCGGGAAAAGACCGGCCGAACCCCGGCCTCGATCCGGCTCTTCCTGACGTCCATTTCTGACGACCCCGTCAGCCGCGCGATATCGGCATCCGAGAACCCCAGGCGCTTGGCGCTCCGAATCATCTGAGCCCCCGCAGTCCGGGCGGCGGCAAGACGGGCTTCTTCGGCGATCACCTCGGCGAAACGGTCGACGAACCAGCGGTCGATTCCGGAGAGAGAGTTGACTGTCTCCGGCTCCATGCCCGCCCTGAGGGCATCGAGCACGTGAAAAATCCTCGCTGGTCTCGGAATACGCAGGGCTTCCGCCTTCGGCATTTTTCGCGCGGACAAAGGGTCCGGTGGGCCCCACCCCGTCTGCCCGGTCTCCAGGGAACGCAGAGCTTTTCCGAAGGCCTCGTGGAAGGTGCGGCCGAGCGCCATCACCTCGCCGACCGACTTCATCTGAACCCCCAGAACGGTGGAAGAGCCCGGGAACTTCTCGAAGTTGAACCGCGGAATCTTGACGACCACATAGTCGAGGGACGGCTCGAATGAAGCGGGGGTCTTTTTTGTGATGTCGTTCGGGAGTTCGTCAAGACGATACCCCGCAGCCAGAAGGGCCGCGATTTTTGCAATCGGGAATCCCGTGGCTTTCGACGCCAGCGCGCTGGACCGGGAGACCCGCGGGTTCATTTCGATGACCACCCGGCGCCCCGTCCTGGGGTGCACGGCGAACTGGATGTTCGAACCACCCGTAGCGACTCCAACCGTGCGTATGACGGTCTTGGCATCGTCGCGCATCGCCTGATATTCGACATCCGACAGCGTCATTTGCGGGGCCACGGTTATCGAGTCTCCCGTGTGCACGCCCATCGGGTCGACGTTTTCTATCGAGCAGACGACGACACACGTATCCGCGGCGTCCCGCATCAACTCGAGTTCGAACTCCTTCCAGCCAAGGGCCGATTCCTCGATGAGAACCTCATGAACCGGACTGAGCAAGAGACCGCGCTTGACGATTCCCTCGAAATCGTCCGCATTAAACGCGATACCGCCGCCCGTCCCGCCGAGTGTGAACGAGGGCCGCACGATCACAGGGAACCCGAAGGGCTGCGCGATCTCTTTCGCTTTCTCGAGCGACCGGCAAACGCCAGACCGCAAGACATCGATCCCCGCCTTCTGCATCGCTTCCTTGAAGAGAAGCCTGTCTTCTCCCAGCCTGACCGAAGCGACGGAGGCGCCAAGCAGTTCCACTCCGTACTCGGCGAGAACCCCGGCATCCTCCAGAGCCACCGCGAGGTTTAGAGCCGTCTGGCCTCCCACCGTTGGCAGAAGGGCATCCGGCCTCTCCTTCTCAATCACTCTCTTCACCGTCTGGAGGTCGAGCGGTTCAACGTACGTCGCGTCGGCGAATTCCGGGTCCGTCATGATCGTTGCCGGGTTGGAATTCACGAGAATCACGCGATACCCCTCACGGCGCAGCACGCGGCACGCTTGCGTGCCCGAGTAGTCGAATTCGCACGCCTGTCCGATGACGATCGGCCCGGAGCCGAGAACGAGGATGGACTTCAGATCGGTTCTTCTTGGCACGGGGCGAAGTGTACGGCACACGCTCCCTCAGGAGCTTGCCGCGCGAATCCCTGCTTGACATTCGCGGCCAAACGAATAAATATCCATTTTTGTGAATACTTATGCGACAGGGGCCGCGCTGCGCCGCCGGGATGAGATCCTCAGGCTGGTGAGGGAACAGGCCGTCCGGTCGCAGGAAGAGCTGGCTCACCTTCTCGCCGGGAAGGGGTTTCATGTTACTCAGCCCACCCTCTCCCGTGACATCAAGGACCTCGGCCTCGTGAAAACCGCCGGGGGATACGCGCTGACCGGCGAGAAATCCCCGCCTGTGAAAGGTCTCTCCACGACTCGCTGGGAAGAGCATTTCACGAGGGTCTTTCGGGAATCGGTCCTTTCCGTCAGGGAGGCCGCCACTCTCATCGTCATCAAGACTCCGCCCGCTCAGGCCCAACTCGTGGCCCACGTCCTGGACGAGTGCCCGTCTCCAGAGTGGGCCGGCACCATCGCCGGTGACGACACCGTCTTCGTCGCCACAACATCCGCGGCTTCCGCCATGAACGTGGCCCAGCGTTTTTCCGCTCTGATCACGGAGCAGGCGCGCTCCTTACGCGCCAGGCGACGTTCCTGAAGCGGGAGCCTCACGAGGTTCTGTCATGACTCAATTGATGACTCGGCGTGTCGCCATCGCCGGCGCCACGGGGTATTCGGGGGCCGAGTTGGCCGCCATCCTGGCCCGCCACCCTCACGCCGAAATCGTGTCCCTCTTCTCGAGCGAGGGCGGGAAAACCGTCCCCTTCCACAAACTCCATCCCGCGCTCGCCGGATTACGGGGAAGGGAGGCCAGACCGTTCTCTCTCGATGCGCTCCTTGAAAGCGGGGCGGACACCGTTTTCCTCGCCACCCCCGCCGAGACCTCGGCGGAACTCGGCGCACGGCTTCTTGAAGAGGGGAAAACGGTCATCGACGTTTCAGCAGCCTTCAGACTCCGCGATCCCGAGACGTTCAAGCAGTGGTACGGGTTCACCCACCCCGCTCCAAACCTCCTGGCGCAAGCTGTCTACGGCCTCACGGAGTGGTGCCAGGAGGAGCTGACCGGCGCCCGGCTCGTCGCAAACCCCGGGTGTTACCCTACGGCTGTCCTGCTCCCCCTCAAACCGCTTTCCTCGCTCGTCAATTTCTCTTTGCCCGTCATTTGTGACGCCAAGAGCGGTGTTTCAGGCGCCGGGAAGAAATCTGACTTGGCCTTCTCCTTCTCCGAACTCTCGGAGAACTTCAAGGCCTACGGTGTCGCTGGCCACCGGCACGAGCCGGAAATGCGCCAGGAACTCGGTCTTTGTGGGGGCGTCCCCTTCAGTTTCGTCGCGCACCTCCTCCCCATCGTCAGGGGGATGCTCGCAACCATTCACGTCACCTTCAAGAAAGCCGTCGAGGCTTCTGAAATAGAGAATCTCTACGCGGCTGCCTACGAAAACGAGCCCTTCGTAACCGTCTTGCCGCCAGGAGAAACCCCGGACGTCAGAAGCGTGGCGCGCACGCCGCGAGCCGCGATCGGCTTCTGTCTTCTCTCTCGCGGCACCCGCGGGGTTCTCATCTGCACAATCGACAACTTGCTAAAAGGAGCCGCCTCACAGGCGGTGCAGAACTTCAACCGGGTGTTCGGATTCGAGCACTCAGAGGGACTTCTATGAACCTCATGGTCGTGAAACTCGGCGGCAGCCTTCTGGAAAACCAGGATTTGAGATTCCAGGCTCTCGAGGCGATTGCCACCAAGGCCAGCACCGGTCAGAAACTCGTCGTGGTCCACGGAGGCGGCAAGGAGATCGACCGCCAGATGAAGGCCCTCGGGCTCGAAAAACGCACCTATGCAGGGCTTCGTGTCACAGACTCTCCCACCCTCGATGTCGTGGTTTCGGTTTTGGCTGGGAAGGTCAACAAATCTCTCGTGATGGGACTGCGCGAGCGTGGAATCCTCGCAGCCGGGATCTCGGGCATCGACGGGGACACCCTGTTCGCGGAGTTCCACCAGGAACTCGATGGCGTCAATCTCGGGTATGTCGGGCAAATCGTGAGGTGCCAGACGACGCTCGTGACAAGCGTCCTCGCTTCCGGCCTTTTACCCGTGGTCGCCTCGCTTGCGGCGGGACGGGACGGCGTCTACTTCAACGTGAACGCTGATGGCGCCGCCTCCGCTCTCGCCGCTGCTCTTTCCGCTCACCGCCTGGTCTTTTTCACGGATGTCGAGGGGGTCCGGGGCGAATCAGGAGACGTCTTCCCCCGCCTGACCACGAGCGAGGCTCGCGCTCTCTTGACTTCTCCCGCGGTCAGCGGCGGGATGCGCCCCAAGCTCCTCGCATGCCTGGAAGCTCTGGATGCCGGAGTGGCGGAAGTCGTCATCGCCGGCCCAGCCCGTCATTCCACCGTCCTCGTGGACGGTGCCGGAGGAACACACCTTGTCGCAGCCTGACCTTTCTCCCCAAGCCGTCGCCCAGAGAGACGCCTCCTACGTTCTCGGCACGTACACGCGCACGCCGCTTCACCCGCGTTCCGGCAACGGCGCCCTCATTGTCGACGCGGCGGGAAAACCCTACTGGGACCTTCTCGCGGGCATCGCCGTCAACGCCCTCGGCTACAGCCACCCGCGGCTCGTGAAAACCCTTCAGGAAGGGGCGGCCGGCCTCTACCACATCTCCAACCTGTACTTTCATCCAGCACAGGGAATCCTGGCCGAGAAGCTCGTCAACGCCTCCGGGCTCAGCAAGGTCTTCTTCTGTAACAGCGGCGCGGAAGCCAACGAAGCCGCTCTGAAACTCGCGCGGCTGGCCACTCCGGGCCGTCACGCAGTCGTCGCTCTCAACGAGAGCTTCCACGGCCGCACGTTTGCCGCCGTTTCCATCACGGGCCATGCCCCCTACCGGACACCTTTCGAACCCCTGGTACCGGGCGCGCGGTTCATCCCCGCAAATGACGTCGCCGCCCTCGAGGCCGCCGTTGACGAGACGGTTTCGGCGATCTTTCTCGAGCCTATCCAGGGCGAAGGCGGAATCATCCCCCTGACACCAGAGTTCCTGCACGCAGCACGAAGAGCCGCCGACCGGACCGGGGCCGTCCTGGTCTTCGACGAAATCCAGTGCGGGCTTGGCCGGACGGGATTCCTCTTCGCCTTCCAGGAATCTGGAGCCGTTCCCGACGCCGTGACACTCGCAAAGGCGCTTGGCGGGGGTCTGCCACTCGGAGCCGTCGTCACGGGTCCGCGGCTTGCCAGCGTCATCAAGCCCGGTCAGCACGGCACGACCTTTGGCGGGAACCCTCTCGCGTGCCAGCTCGGAATCGCCGTTCTTCAGGAGATCGAGGAGGCCAATATCCTCCAGGAGGTCGCTGTAAAGGGGGAGTGGTTCCGCCTGGAACTCGAGAAGCTCAAAACTCGCTGCGAAGCCCTTCTGGAGATCAGGGGAAGAGGAATGATGTGGGGCATCGAGCTTGACCGGGAAGCAAAACAGGTGGCGGCGGCCCTCCTCGAGAAGGGCTTCATCACGGGAACCGCCCGGCAGAAAGTCATCAGACTCTTGCCGCCTCTCATCATCCCCGAAACCGCTCTCCGCGCGTTCATCGATGCACTCGAAGAAGTGCTGACCCAAAAACCAGAACTGGCGTCGCCAAAAGAGGAGAAGAAATGAAAAAGTCTGTCAAGAAGGTGGCCCTGGCGTATTCCGGCGGTCTCGATACGTCGATCATCATCCCCTGGCTCAAGGAAAACTATGGCTGTGAAGTCGTGGCCGTCGCCGTCGACGTTGGCCAAGCCGAGGAAACGGATGGACTCGAGGCAAAGGCGCTCAAGACCGGCGCTTCCGAGTTCTATCTTCTGGACGTCCGGGAGGAATTTGCCCGGGACTATCTCTTTCCCGTTTTGCGCGCCGGAGCAACTTATGAACGCGACTACCTCCTCGGCACGTCGACCGCCCGGCCCTTGATTGCAAAAAAGCAAGTCGAAACCGCCCTGGCCACTGGCTGTGACGCTCTCTCGCACGGCTGCACGGGGAAGGGAAACGACCAGGTCCGTTTCGAACTCACTTACCAGGCACTGGCTCCCGAACTCGCCATCATCGCTCCCTGGCGAGAGTGGGACATCGTCTCGCGCGAGGACGCCATCGACTACGCGGGCGCCAGAAACATCCCGGTCGTGGCGACAAAGAAGGACCCCTACTCCCGCGACCGCAACCTCTGGCACCTCTCTCACGAGGGCGGGCCACTCGAGGACCCCGCCTTCGAACCCGAGAAGTCGATGTTCAAGCTGACTGTTGATCCGGCTGACGCACCCGATACACCCGAGTACGTCACGATCGGCTTCGAAGCCGGCTTCCCCGTCACCGTCAATGGCGAGAAGCTCTCTCCCGCGCAGTTGATAGAGGCCCTGAACGTGATCGGCGCCCGCCACGGCGTGGGACGGGTGGACCTTGTCGAAAACCGGCTCGTCGGAATCAAGTCTCGCGGCGTCTACGAAACACCCGGCGGCACCCTTCTCGTGACCGCGCTCAAGGCCATCGAGTCTCTCACCCTCGACCGTGACAGCGCCCACGAAAAGGAGCGTCTCTCCGCGCGCTACGCGGAACTCGTTTACTTTGGACAGTGGTTCACGCCCATCCGGGAAGCTCTCGATGCCTTCATGACAAAACTCTGTGAGACAGCAACCGGTACCGCTCGCCTGAAGCTCTTCAAGGGGTCGGCTACCATCGTCGGACGCTCATCACCCAACGCGCTCTATTCTCAGAAACTCGCCTCGTTCAACATGACGGGGTACACCCCGATGGACGCGGAAGGCTTCATCCGGCTGTTCGGACTGCCCAACCGCGGAAGACACAAGATCTCTGGACCTTCTTATCCCGCCGTTGTCGAAGGCGAGAGGTAGGAGGATTCCGTGGCACAGCAAAGGCTCTGGGGCGGGAATTTCTCCGAGGCACCGGCCAAGGTCCTCTCGGAGTTCAACGACTCCTTCTCCTTCGATCGTGAACTTCTCACGGAGGATGTCGAAGGCTCGGCTGCCTGGGCGGAGGCGCTTCGGGCGGCTGGAGTTCTGACCCACAAGGAGAAGGACACGATCGTCAAGGCTCTCTATGAGATCGCCGCCGAACCCGTCCCGGCCGATGCTGACGATGAGGACGTTCATGCCTACGTCGAGGCCCGGCTTTACAAAAAGACCGGGCCCCTCGCCGGAAAACTCCACACCGGCCGCTCCCGGAATGACCAGGTGGCGACGGATCTGAAGCTCTACCTCAGATCCGCGCTCTCGGAACTCACGAGTCTCGCGCTCGGCCTTTCCGAGACACTGATACAAAGGGCCAAAACAGATGCCGCCACGCCGATGCCCGGCTACACGCACCTCAAGAGGGCGGAACCCGTCACCTTTGGCCACTGGTGCCTGGCTTACACGGAGATGCTCCTGCGGGATGCGGGGCGAGCCCTCGCCGTGAGAGAACGAGGCAGCGAGTGTCCACTCGGCTCGGGAGCGCTGGCCGGCACCCCGTTGCCCATCGACCGCGAGGCGCTCTCGTCCAGTCTCGGGTTTACCCGGGCAACGGCGAATTCACTCGACGCCGTTTCCGACCGTGACCTCGCGGCGGAATACCTCTTCACGGCTACCCTGCTCCTGATCCACCTCTCCCGGATGGCGGAGGACATCATCTTCTTCGTCTCCGAGGAGTGCGGGTTCTTCCTGCTTCCAGATTCCTTCTCCACCGGCTCCTCCCGCATGCCGCACAAGAAGAACCCCGACATCGCCGAACTGGTCCGAGGCCACGCGGGACGGGCCATTGGCGAACTGACCGGGCTTCTCGCCGTCATCAAGGGGCTTCCCCTGGCTTACGACAAGGATCTGCAACTCGACAAGGAACCGGTGTTCCGCATTCGCCGGACGCTGCGCAGCGCACTGCCCGCGGTCAACGGCCTCATGGCAAACATGGGCTTGAACCGCGAGGCCATGCGGTCCGCCGCATCCACCGACAGAATGCTCACTACCGCCCTGGCCGACTCCATCGCGGGCCATCTCCCCTTCCGGGAGGCTCACGAAATCGCGGGCAAGCGGCTGGCAGAGTCTGAACAGGCCGGGACGTCCATTCGCGAATTGGGGCCCTCTCAGAACGTGCTGAAGACCGATCTTGCCGCCATGGATCTCGAAAAGGCGCTGCAACGAAGAAAGGCTTCTGGCAGCACGTCGCCAGCCCTCGTCAAGAAAGCCGCGGGCAAGGCTCTTCAGAAGGTCTTGAAACTCAGGAGGCAATTGTGAAACTCCCCAGAGGGTTTACCGCCGCGGGCGTAAGGGCCGGAATTCGGAAGAAGGAGGGCCTCGACGTCGCGTTAATCGTGGCCAGGGACGGCGCAAACGCGGCCGCCATCTTCACGAAGAACCAGTTTCAGGCGGCCCCAGTTGGCTTGTCCCGCCAGGCCCTCAGAGCTTCCGGGGGACGCGTCAAGGCCGTCGTCATCAATGCGGGCTGTGCGAACGCGGTCACCGGCAAGGCGGGCGAGGAGGCCGCGCGCAGCGTCCGCAAGAAGGCCGCCCAGCTCGCTGGATGCCCCGAGAAGGAGGTCTTTATTGCCTCCACGGGGGTCATCGGTGTCGTTTTGCCCGCGGGTCTTCTCACACAAGCGCTTCCCGGCGCTTTTGAGGCGCTTGCGCCCACAGCCCTCGATGCGATTGCCCAGGCCATTCTCACGACAGATTCCGGCCCAAAGGTGGCCCAGAAGACCTTTCTTTGGAACGGCAAGAGAGCCACGGTGACGGGAATTGCCAAGGGCGCCGGGATGATTCACCCAGACATGGCCACCATGCTCGCCTTCGTCATGACCGATATCCCGGCCACCCCGGCGCTTCTGCGAACGGTTTTGAAGGAAGCGGCCGCCCCGAGTTTCAACGCCATATCCGTGGACGGCGACACATCCACGAACGACACCGTGCTCCTGATGGCTTCCGGGGCCCTGCCGGGAGACCCCATGGACACCATGGAGGAAGCGGCCAGCTTCCTCGACGCCGTGACAGCGGTTTGCAAGGATCTGGCGTGGAAGATCGTTCGCGATGGAGAAGGAGCGGGGCGCGTCATGGAGATCACCGTGACTGGGGCCAGGACGGCAAAAGAGGCGCGGCTCGCAGCCCACGCCATTGCAACCTCGCCGCTCGTCAAAACCGCCCTCAGCGGAGGCGACCCCAACTGGGGGCGCATCCTGGCGGCAGCGGGTCGCAGCAGGGCCAGGCTCTCAGTGAAGAAGGTCTCCCTGACCGCCGGAGACGTCCAGCTCGTCAAGGACGGCGCTCCGACGGCCTACCAGGAAAAGGACGCCGCGCGCGAGTTCGCAAAGGAACGGGTGCCACTCGTCATTGATCTGGGAGCAGGCAAGGCCACGGCCACTCTCCTGGCCGCCGACCTCGGACACGCCTATGTCTCGCTGAATGCGGATTACCGGTCGTAGGAAAAGAGTCCCTTCGCAAGCGCCGTGGTGGGAGCGTGATTCCAATCACCCGATTGCCGTAAGGCACGGTTTGCTCCCTATCTTCACGACATGCTCCCATGAGATAAAGCCGAATTCATGAGATCAAGTCGCAAAAAGAAGCCCTATGGGCGCAGGTACCTCTCCTTCTCCTTCGTTCTCCTGGCCACGTTCTCCACACTGCTCGCTGTCTCGCAGTCTTCACGAGCAGCCGGTGGAGGCAGCGAAGACAGCTTCACGGGCGTCATTTCCGCCCGGCCGAGTGGAGTGACCGGGGATTGGGTTATCGGCGGGCGCGTGGTTCACGCCACATCGGCGACGAAGCTCAAGGAAGAACTCGGGGCGGCTGCCGTGGGCGCTACAGCAGAGGTCAAGGGAACGATTCGGGCGGATGCCTCTTACGATGCCACGGTCATTGAAGTGAAGACTCCAGCTTCCGGCGGCGGGGGCGGTGGAGCCACGGGCGACAGCTTCACTGGGATCATCTCTTCCCTCCCGGCGTCAGGCTTCATTGGAGCCTGGAACGTCGGAGGACGAACGGTTTACGTTTCATCGTCCACGCTCATCAAGCAAGAACTCGGAGCTGTCGCTCTTGGCGCTGCCGTGGAGGTGAAGGGGACGGCTCGCACCGACGGGTCAATCGACGCCTCGGTCATTGAAGTGAAGGCTCCAGCTTCCGGCGGCGGGGGCGGCGGCACCGGCGGGGGCGGCGGAGCCACGGGCGACAGCTTCACGGGGGCGGTCTCTTCTCTCCCGGCATCAGGCTTCATTGGAGTCTGGACTGTCGGAGGACGAACTGTACACGTTTCATCGTCCACTCTCATCAAGCAGGAACTCGGAACTGTCGCTCTTGGCGCCACGGTGGAAGTGAAGGGGACGTCCCGTACCGACGGGTCAATCGACGCCTCGGTCATTGAAGTGAAGGCTCCAGCTTCCGGCGGCGGGGGCGGCGGCACCGGCGGGGGCGGCGGAGCCACGGGCGACAGCTTCACGGGGGCGGTCTCTTCTCTCCCGGCATCAGGCTTCATTGGAGTCTGGACTGTCGGAGGACGAACTGTACACGTTTCATCGTCCACTCTCATCAAGCAGGAACTCGGAACTGTCGCTCTTGGCGCCACGGTGGAAGTGAAGGGGACGTCCCGTACCGACGGGTCAATCGACGCCTCGGTCATTGAAGTGAAGGCTCCAGCTTCCGGCGGCGGGGGCGGCGGCACCGGCGCGGGAGGAGTTGTCTCAGAAATCCTGGGGGTTGTTCAAGCACTTCCCGGTGGAAGCCTGATAGGGGAGTGGCGTGTGGAGGGGCGTGGCGTTCGCGTTTCGTCCAGCACGATTCTGAATCAGGAACGCGGTGCTTTCGCAGTGGGTGTGTTTGTGGAAGCCAAAGGCACAATAGCCCCGGACGGCATTCTGGACGCCACATCCATCGAACTCAAGCTTGGAGCCGGAACTGGCTCTGGAACCGTCGTCCTCTTTGAAGGCACGGTGGAGATTCTCCCCACTACACCCGGTTTTCTTGGAGACTGGCGTGTAAGCGGCAGAACAGTGCGTGTTTCAACCACGACCCGAATCGGGCAAACCGATGGACCGGTGACTCTTTCCGCCGTTGTCATGGTGAAGGGCCTCGAGAAAAGCGCCGGCGTTGTCGACGCTTCGGAGATCGAAGTGCGGTGGAGCCGCCAGACCCAGGCTGTGTTGACAACGTGGATCGTGCCGTCGACCGCCAGGGTTCTGGGGGGCGGCGGAGCCTTCTTTACAACGGATCTGACGATAGTGAACACGGGTTCCACGGATGCGAACATCAAACTGAAGTTCCTGGGCCACGACCGGGACGGCAGCCAGGGGCCAGAGCAGCCATTCACGATCCTGGCCCGGCAAACACAAACATTTCGCGATGTTCTGGGATCGGTCTTCCAGCTGACAGAAGACTACGGCTCGATTCGAGTCACCTCTGACTCGTCTACCCTTTCAATCCTGACGCAGACATCGACGCCCGGAGCGGGTGGAACTTTTGGCCAAAGCGTCCCGGGCTCCAGCTGGAGTGAAATGATTCGCTTCGGGGATATCCGGACAATTCCGGGGGTTCGGCAGAGCGCCACGGACGACTCCGGGTTCCGCACCAATCTGATTCTCGCCAGCGGCTCGGAATTCGGAATCGAGATCGAACTGATCCTAGTCACGGCGGATGGCCAGCCAGCTGGTTCGCTCAGGGTCACGCTTCCTCCGCTCGGGATGAAGCAACTGAGCCGCGTCGCCCAGCTTCTCGGGGTTTCGGGAAACGTGGAAGACGCGCGAATCGTCCTGCACACCACAACGCACGGGGGCGTCTTCACGGCCTACGCATCAGCCGTGGACAACAAGACCGGAGATCCGAGAACGCTCTCGATCCGGTGACCTCGAAGGCCCTGACCCGGCCTCTGGGACATCCTCTGCCGCTCGCCCGGTTGTGGCAGAGGATGTCCCGCGGGGCGTGGAAGGACGGGCCTGGCGGGGGCGTTAATCCCGGGCCGCTTGGCCCGACGCCCGCCGCCAGTCTCTTTCTACGAACTCCAGAATCTTCTTCGCCCTCTCCGAGAACAACTTGATATCACCAAAATCCGGCGGGCAGACGAGGCGCTGCATCAGGAATCCGTCGCCCCCGAACCACCTTGGCAAGAGACCTCCAAAAAAGTACCCCTTCCTGCGCAACTCGAAAGCGACAGCTCCGGACCATGGCTCGGCAGCCTGAAGCCAGATCTGAAGAACCTGGAGACCTTGCCGCCGCGCATCAGATTCCAGACTGTCGAGAACCTCCGGGAGGTCCTCTCCTGTTTCCCAGAACACGATCCTCGCCACGGACGCAAAGCTAAACACCTGCACGTCCGTCCGGCAAATCCGGCCTCGGGGAAGAGGAGCGACCGACTTTCTCAACTCTCGCTCATCGTCAAGCCCGGCATAGAGAAAACGCAGTTCTTCCTCGTAGAACTCCGGCAGGTACACGGCGTGCGGGTACGGTTTCATCCCGCGGAAAAGCAGAATGGTGGCCACCCTTCCCGGCGCGCTCTTTTCCCGGGTGTACGCCTCCGCAGGCATGAGCGCCACCTCGAGAGCCATGTCCTGGTACCCGAGAGCGGCGACCGATTGCTGCATAAACACGTGGTTACAGACCGCCTCGCCGAACATCTCCTCTATGTGAGGCCTGTCCTCTAGCCAATCGTTTTGAATGAAGCTCAGGATCTTCGTGTTGACACCAATAGAGCGGAAAGCTTTGGAGACGAGGCCAGCCCCAGCCTCGTAGGTCCCCGGGTGGGGTGCGGACCTGTAGACATGGCACACTCCGATAACCCGGCCGGTCCGTAGCCTTGCCACGACGGAGTAACAGATCCCCTCTTTGTTCTCTCTCTTGAGTTCTTCTGGTTCGTAGAACTTCCGGATGGGGTACCCTTCTCCGTAGACCTCTCGAAAGAGAGCGGTTATGCCCTCCGCATCCTCGTCGCGAAAAGCGTCAACCTCGAACTCCGGGGGTTCTTCTGTCTTATTCGTTGTCATTACCGTCGCCTCCTCACGTTGGTTAGGACCTCTCGGGAAGGACCTCCGTCAGAGCTGTCACGAGCGCCTCCATGACATCCAGGGTCGATACTGTGACGCGGATGAAATTCGGAAAACGGAACGAGGTCATCGGCCGGAGCATGACTCCCTTTTTCATCAGTTTTCTGTAAACGAGGGAATCACTCACCGGGAGCTTCATCATGGTGAAGTTCCCCTCCCCTTTGGTGGGTTTCACTCCAATCCGCTCGAGGGACTCAAAGAGATAGGCCTTGCCAGCCTTCACCATCTCGCGGGTACGCACGATGTGTGAGGTATCTGAAAGGGCAGCGACCGCGGCCTCTTGCGCCAGCGCGTTAACGGAATAGACGATACACGTCTTCCTGATGGCGCCGACGGCGGGAAGCTGTCCGGCCAGATATCCCAGGCGAAGCCCCGCAAGCCCGTACATCTTTGAAAATGTGCGGAAGACGATGAGGTTGGGGTACTTGGGGATGAGGGACAACCCATCCGGATAATCGGATGCCTCCACAAATTCGGCGTAGGCTTCGTCGACGACGACGATCAGGTTCTCGCCAGCCGCGTTCAGAAACCGTTCCAGCCGCTCGAGGTTCCAGTAACTCCCTGTCGGATTATTCGGGTTGCAAATAAAGATCACTTTTGTCCGGCTATCGATCTGGTTCAGCATTTCCTGGTCGTCGAACTCGAATCCTCGAAGGGGGACCAGGCGCGCCTCAATTCCAGAGAAGGTGGCCACCCACTCATAAACCGCGAACGTCTTGTCGGCCGTGATGATGTTGTCTCCGGCCTCGCAAAACGCCTTGATCACGAACGCGATGACTTCGTTAGCCCCGTTCCCCGCAAGAAACTGGTCTTCGTGCATGCCGAACTTCTCGGCCAGCTTCGTCCTCACGAAGTAGGCATCTCCGCTGGGATAGACCGCTGCCCGTTTTGGATCGAACGTGCGAATGGCTTCCTGGGCCGCGAGCGGAGGTCCCAGCGGGTTTTCGTTGTTATTCAATCTGAGAAGCCGGGGCACGCCATAAAGCCTCATCAGTTCGGAATCAGGCTTACTCGGAATGTAGGCCGCGAACTGCCTGATGTAGTCCGGCAAGAGGCTCTCGGGCGACCATGCACTCACGGTCCGGCTCCATGCCGGTACTCGAAGACCACGACGTCCCCCTTTCCGGCGTAGGGCAGGATGAGGCGGGGTGCGAAACCGGCAGCCACAAGGGGTTCAGCAAAGAACCCTTGCCAGGGCTTTCCCAGATCCATCCAGAACTGGTTGACGGTGAGCCCATCGCTCTCAAGAGCCGCCACGTGCTGCTGCAAGACAGCGAGGGCGTCCCGTCCCCACCACACCGGCTCGAGAATCGCCTGGCCCATCAGCCGGTCGATCTGCGTGAAAAGAACAGAAGACTCAGCGGCCCACTCTCCATCATCACGCAAGGGCAGCAGGTCCCGAACGAACGCAAGCCGGTCGTACTCTCGTTTGAGGAAGTCCTCGAGCACGGAAGGGGCGAAGACTGGCGCGCCAAGATCCTCTTCCATGTGCCGGTAAAGAACGGCGTTCTCCACGATTCCGTCAGATGGCGTTCTGTAAAAGAGGGTTCCGAGCTGTTCGAAATACCCCTCGAGAAGGCCTGGAGCCGCCACGCGCGTAAAGAGACCAGCTGTCCCCGTGCGCGCGAGTGCGTTCAGGCAGGCATCAAGCAAGCGGGTGGAAACATCGGCCCGGTCACCCGGGACGAAGATGTACGGACCGAAGAATTCGACGAGGCCTGGCGTTCTTCGCTGCCAGAAGATTGCTCCCATGGGACCGCCTCTGGGAACAGCGGCGACCGCCGCGTTGAGAACGCCCGCCGACAGCATGTCAACAACCTTCCCCGGGTACTGAAAGCTCTCTGGAATGTGCCCCGGGCAGTGACGCAGGGTGAGGTAAACCGCGATCTTTGCTTCTTGCAGGTTTGGCGCCCCGACATCGAACTTCCCGGATGGTTCCGGATCCGCTACCCCGGATTCAAGGGCCTTCGGATAACTCTTTTCCTTGGTCAGGATGATCTGTAGCACACTCCCTTTCCGGCGAAACCGGAACCGGTCCACGACTCTGGACGCGATCAGAAGCCCGAGTTCTTCTCCGCCGCCTGTCTCGAGAGACGCTCGTGCCGTCAGGTTGAAAACCTTTAGGGGCAGATCGCGAGCCTCGAAGGAGATCTCTTCCTCAACGCCAAAAGGGCTTCCCGAAAACCGAATCTTGATGTCTTCTGCCCCGCGGATTCTCCCGCTCAGGAAAGAGAAAATCTCCTCCGTGGCCAGGCGCAGGGAGAGGGCCTCTGGCTCACCTAACCCCAGGGCTATTCCACCGCTTTCCGAAGCGGAAGTGGCCACATCCAGAAACTCCGGAGAGGCTCTCAAGGAAAGCTCGATGGCCGGTGAACTTGTGCGTTGATGGTTCATCTGGCACCACCTCCGGGATGGTTGTTGAAAACGGCAAGCCGCAAGAGCATGTTGCCCGCAACCTGGCGGCGATAGTCTTCTGGGGCACGCACGTCTGAAATGGGCGAAACCGCCCGTCTGACGAGTTCAGAAGCCGCCGCCAGCGACTCGAGAGAGAGATCGCGGCCCAGGACGTACTGGACCACGGCCTCGCTTTCGAAAACCGCCGGAGCAACGGCTCCCCATGCGAGTCTCGCCGAAAGAACCGATCCAGAATCCGAGAGATTCAGAAGGGCCGCGAAGCTGACGGCAGCACAGGCCAGAGCGTTACGCAGCCCCACCTTTTCGAAGTGCTGGACACTGAAGGCTCTTGGTTTCGGGACATGAATGGACACGAGGATCTCGCTGGGCAAGAGACGTGTGGTCCCCCGGCCCGTGATGAATTCGCGGATCTTGATCCTTCTCCTTGCGCCAGACGTTTCCAGTTCGAGTTCCGCATCGAGAACGTAGAGGGGCGGAAGTGTGTCTCCCCCCGGAGAGGCCGTGCAGATGTTGCCGCCAATCGTCGCCATGTTCCGGATCGGCCGAGATCCGAGAACGGAGAGGCTCTTCGTGAGAATAGGGAGTTCCCGCCCAATGACATCAGATCTCAGGAGGTGAGTCAGGGTCGTCCCGGCACCAATCCGGATTGTCTCCCCATGGTCTTCAACGCCCTTCAGCTCCTCCAGGCGTTCGAGGCACACCAGAACTCCGTCAAAGGGCTGGTTTCTCAGTTTTACAAGGATGTCGGTTCCGCCCGCGTAAACGCGAGCCGCGGGTTCAGATTGCAGGACATCGAAAGCTTCTGGAAGTGACCTCGGCAGGACGGCGTGCCTCACGCCTCACCCCGCCGGATTTCTCTTGCGGCAGCCTCGACCGCATCCACGATCTTGACGTACCCCGTACAGCGGCACAGGTTGCCACTCAATGCCTCCCGGATCTCACCACGAGAGGGATGGGAATTCTCCTCGAGCAGGGCTACGGCAGAGAGCACCATGCCGGGGGTGCAAAACCCGCACTGAACCGCTCCCTTTTCAATGAAGGCGGTCTGGACGGGGTGAAGCCGGCCGGCTGTGGTGAGACCCTCGATGCTGGTCACCTCTCGTCCCTCGAGTTGTGCGGCTGTCATCAGACACGAGAGCCGGGGCTCGCCGTCAACGAGCACCGTACAGGCCCCGCACTCGCCTGAGCCGCAACTCTCTTTTGTTCCTGTCAAGCCGAGATCCTGCCGGATGAGGTCAAGTACCCGCCGGCCCGTTTCGACATCGAGATTCACGAGGCGGCCGTTCAGATGAAAGGAGAGGCTCATGTTCTGATGACCTCCAGGATTCTGGGCGGTGTCAGCGGGCTCTGGTTCAGCCGGTGCCCCACGGCGTCTTCCACGGCTGCGGAAACGGCCGGGAGCGGGCCGAGCGTTCCGATCTCACCGACCCCCTTCATTCCAAATGGTCCTTCCTTTTCCGTCGTCTGGATGGCATCGGAGTGGATGTCGGGAACGTCCATCGTGGAGGGTATCAAGTAGGTCGTGAAGTCCGGGTTCAAGATTCTGCCTTCCGAGAGCAGGATCTCCTCCATCAAGGCGTACCCGAGGCCCTGTGCGACTCCCCCATGGATCTGCTGTTCAAACCCCTGCGGGTTCAAGATCCGGCCCCCGTCCGTCACCGCAACATAGTCGAGGACGTTTGCCTTTCCTGTCAGCACGTCGACCTCCACCCGGACGAGATGGGCCCCATACGAAAAGATGGTGTGGGGAAAACCGAGCGGGAACTCCTTGCCCGTATCAGGCGCGTCCCGGGCGACCGGCATGACGTAGGACTCGACAAAAGTACGGTCTTGGGGGGAGAAGAACTGGGCCAGGAGCCTGAGCGGAATTTCACGGCCCGAAGGTGCGTGGCGGATTCTGCCAGGAAGCAGCACGAGCGTTGCCACGTCGTCCACGAGCAGGAACTGGCACGCCCAGATGAGGAGCCTCTTTCGAATGGACTCGCAAACCTTGATCATCGCGTTGCCGAAGGTGAAGACCGTCCGGCTAGCGGAAGACGACCCGGAAGGAAGCGAGAGCGCCGTATCTGGCTGGACGATCTCGATCGTACCTGCCGTCTGACACAAGATCTCGCCCGCAATCTGGACATAAGCGGCGGCGTTCCCCTGGCCCATATCCGGCACGCCGCTGTAGATGAGGAACCGGCCATCACTTTTCAATTCCACCTTGGCGCTTGCAGCGTCAGGCAGCCCGCGGCCGTAACCAATCGCATTCGAGACAGCTGCAATGCCCGTCCCTCTTTTTGTAAAGAGACCTGCTTGGGCCTTCCATTCGTGCCTGCTGACCCAGAGGGGGTGAGAGCGGAGGACCTCGAGACAGGGGATGATTCCGGTGGAATGACCGAGGGCCACGCCTGCACCGTTGAGGTCTCCGCGGCGCACGGCGTTCTTCAATCGAAGTTCGAGGGGATCGATCCCGAGCCTGGCCGCGAGGAGGTCCACCATTCGCTCAATGCCAAACGTGGCTTGAGTGATCCCAAAACCGCGCATGGCCCCGCCGATCGGATTATTCGTGTAAACGCAATAACCCTCGAGATGCGTATGGGGAATGCGGTAGGGCCCCGCGGCGTGTTCCATCCCGAGTTCCATCACCTCGACGCTCAGGTGGGCGTAGGGGCCTGCGTCGAAATGGAAGATGGCGGAGAGCGCCTCGAACGTCCCATCCTTCCGCGCCCCCAGACGAAACCGCATCCGAGCCGCGTGCCGCTTGTAGCCCGCGAGGAAGCTCTCTTCGCGGCTCCACCACATCTTGACGGGGCGGCCTTTTGAGTGGAGGGCGGCGAGGGCCAGGAAGCACTGCACCGTGGCCCCGTCCTTCCCGCCGAACCCGCCTCCAAGGTACGGGCTCACCACTCGAATTGCCCCCACGTCGAGGCCGAGCGCGTGGGCTATTTCGAACCGGTCGCGAAAGGGGGCCTGGGTGGAAACCGTGAGGGTCACTCCTCCGTCCGCACCCATTTGCGCAATTCCGTTTTGGGTTTCTAGAAAGGCGTGATCCTGAAACGGAACCGCGAAGACGTCTTCCACGACCACATCACACGACTCCAGGGCCTTTTCCGCCGAGCCTTTCTCGATCAGGGCATGACAGAGCAGGTTCCCCTTTTCGTGGATTTTGGGAGCATCTTCTTTAAGGGCTTCTTCAGGGTCGAAAACCCCGGGGAGCGGGTCAATCCGGGCTTCGATGAGATCCAGGCCCTTCTCGAGAGATTCGCGGCTTTCGGCTAGAACCAGTGCCAGGGCATCACCGCGGTGACGCACGCGGTCTTCGATCAGGACAGGCTGGTCCTTGTGGATGATTCCCTGCCGGTTGGAACCGGAGATATCACGGGCCGTCAGAACGGCCACGACTCCAGGTTCCTGGAGGGTCCGGGCGCTATTCAGAGTCCTCAGAAGACCGTGCGGAACAAGGGCCCTTTTCACTCCGGCGAAGAGAAGACCCTCTGGGTACTCGTCGGCCGCGAACCTCGCAAGGCCGGTGACTTTTGAGTGCGAATCACAACGGGCAACGGTGTCCCCGGCCTGAAGGTCGGGGCCAGGAGGAAAAGCAGACTTTGCCACGCGTCCCTTCCTCTCAGAATTCTACTCGCTTGGGGTGCGTCTCCTCGCGATGACTCTCTTGACCTCATCCCTGACAGACAGGCCCGTCTCTGTTGCCTTCAACCCGGAAAGAAGGGTCCGATAGGGTTCCGCGAATCTGGCCTGGAAGTCCGTCACGGCAACCCGGTAGAGAGACGTCAACGACAGGGGGGCCATCCCAGCAAGCGGGTCGCGTGGATCACGCAAAACGAGGACATCCAGATCTTTGTTCCCCTCTTCTCGGAAACGCAGTCCGGCGACCTGACAGAAGAGATCTGTCCCGCGCCGATCGAGGCTGGCGCCGAGCAGCTCCAGAAGTTTTGCCCCGGTCATCTCGAAAGTGACAATGAGATTGGTGTAAGGGAGCGAGGCCCGGAGTTGTTCTTCTGCTATTTCGCCTCGCGGCAAGGGCTCACGAATGCTGCTCGCTGTCGTGAGCGCCACGTGGGCTCCCGTGGATGCCCGCATCGCCTCGGTGACGACGCTGCCAAGCGGGGACGTTCTGGTGAGCGCCCCATCGATGGAGAGTCCTTCCTGGAGCTTGCCGAACGGAACGAAGAGATGCGCGAACACAGGATCCGCATTGAGTTCACGCTGCAGGAGAAGAACCTCGCGAGTTACGGTCGCATCTTGCTTGCGGTCTTGACTCATCCTGACCAGTTTGGCGTCCACGGTCACGAGTTTTCCTCGCAGAAAGGTCAGGACCACATCAGCAAGACTCGTCAGGTAGGGCCCCGCGGAGAGCGTCCAGGTCTCGGTTCCGGGTATCTTCTCGAGACCGGACTCCACGTGGCTGTGCGTGCCCAAGATGAGGTCGATTCCCGGAACTTTGGCAGCCAATTCGAAGTCGTCAACCCGGTGCTGGTGGCCGATCAGAATCACGGTATTTACCTTCTCGCTCTCACGCAGGGTTTTCACCACACGGCGGGCTGCTTCGACCGGGTCCTCGAACCGGACGTTCTTTTCTGGGAGAGCATCGTTCTTGATGAGACGCCCGAAGTCGGGACCTGCGACCGCGAAGATGCCGATTCTCATTCCTGAGCGGGTGAAGACTGCATGGGGAAGGAAAAATGGTTGCCCAGATTCCCTCAGCGTGTTCGCGGAGAGGATCGGGAAGCGAACCGATTTCCGGCACCGGTCGAAGGCTTCGGCTCCATAGTCCGCGTCGTGATTCCCGTAAGCCATGGCGCTCACGATTCCATTCATCCATGGCCACTCGATACATCCGTACTTGTCAGACCACGCTGGTGAACCCCTGTTGAGCATGTCGCCTCCCGAAACGATGAGTGTTTTGGGGTCCTTGGCGAGCGGCTTAAGAAAGGCGAGGGCCCGGGCCAAGCCAGCTGCTTGTGGTTCCTCCCCCACAGGAAACGGATGGGCGTGAGAGTGGTAGTCAGAGAAGTGGAGAACCCGGATCGTTACCGGGGACTCGCTCACGGCCAGCGGCCGGGTTGGAGGCATTAGGAGGAGAGCGGCCAGAAAGAGAGACATCGGTCCCAGTATAGGAAGACAAAGGAAAGCGGGGACAATCAGGATAATCGGATAATCGGATAATCAGGGACAGGTTATTTTATGCATGAAGAGAGTACCCCATGACCGAGAAGTGCCCTTCTCAGGGAAACGACTGGACGGGGGGTGGCCCCGGAATTCCTCCGAATCCGGATCAACAGGGCCATCTGCCCGTTGCAATCCTGGTCCGGCTTCACATCATCGACGGGGTGGTCTGGTTGCTGATCGCCGTGATACCGGCCATCGTTTTGATTGCAGCCGTCTTCAACGGCGAACCAGAGGCTCTTTTGTTCGGGATTCCAGCTATCGGGCTTTTGGCACTGCCCGCGACCGGGCACCTCGTTTGCGCTCAGCGCCTTCGGGGAAACAAACCGGGCGGACAGAAGCTCCTGACGGTCCTCTCGTGGCTCGGACTCCTGCGGGTACCATTTGGAACGGTCTCTTCAATTCTCACCCTCACTGCCCTGAGGCGGGCGCGCCGTGGACAGGCAGGCACGACCGGCTCTTGGGGGAAGTTCATCGCCCTTTTCTGGGCCCTGTGGCAGGCACAGATTCTCTTTCTCGTTGCGGCTCTCGCATGGGTGAACGCCACGGCAGCCTCCTCACGAAGCCACGTCAAACGAACGATGAGTGACATGCGCTCGATCGCCACGGCCGTCGAGGCGTATTCAACTGATTACAACGTCTACCCGAAGGCCCGGTCGGTTGAGGAACTCGCCCCCGTTATTTCGCCCGTCTACATACGCGAATTTCCGTTCAAAGACGGCTGGGACCGGCCATGGCGCTACGAAACGAGTGTTGATGGCCAATCCTACGTCATTGTCTCGGCTGGAAAGGACGGGAGATTCGAACAGACGAGCCCCTGGGCCTATCAGCGCCGCTCCACCACCAGCCACGACGAGGACATCGTTTTTCGCGATGGCATGTTCATCCGTGCGGAAGGACTCGACCATGTGGAGGACCGGTGATGGTACTGGCTCAGCTTCGTCAGAGCCCCTTCAGATTCGGAAATCCCCGATCGGTGTCGTCTGCAGTTCCATGAAGAGTGCCCGGGCAACCGTGAGATTGGGCCGGGGCTGGTTTCTCCAGGAGAGCTTCGGCATGAAGTTTTGCATGGCGCCGCGCGGCGCTCTGAGGATCTTGGTTCCCCGCCGCTGGTCTGTTCCGGGGCCTCTGAAAAAAAGCGCAGAGCTTTTCAGCGTTACTTCGACAACAAGATCGAGGAGGTTGGCCGTATCGGAACCGTTCCAGACGAGTGGAATGGTCGCTTGACTTCGCGCCCGCGCACTCAGGTACTCGGGATCCCGGCGAATCACCTCGAAGACGACCCTGAAATCCTGGTGTTTGAACCACCAGGGCGACACAAAGAACCCTTCAGCAAAGAGTGAACTCGAAGAGAAGCGGTACAACTTCGTTCCGGCCACAAAAACAGCAGGAACAGGACAGACGATCCCCCGGAGAAGGTCTTCCCGCACAGGAGCGGGAAGGGCGCTCAGAGCTTCTGTGGTCATGTTCTATTAATTCTAAGGACCCCGCATGAGAAGGGGAAGCCCAGAACAGGCTTTCACTTCACCCGGGCCAGGTCCATCTGGGCTCCGCCGGGGAAATCAGTTCCATCAAAAAAGAGCTTCTTGGCAAGGTGCAGGATGTCGCCAGAGAGAGAAACGTCCCCCTTCTCGGCACCCTTGAGTCCAGTTGGCGTCTTGGTGCTCCTCAAAAGAAGAAGTTCCTGGCTTGCATATTTCCTGAGTCCCGGGGAGGGAGAATCGAAGGTGTAAAAGAGCGTGATTTCGCCACGGTCAATCTCGCCGCCTCCGATTTCATACGTGCCCGAGCAGGCGGAATCCGTGGCCTTCATCTCAATCTTCACCGCCGCCGTTTCGCTGGGGTTTCCACCCTCGGCCGCTGCGCCCGCAGGCCTCTCAAAGACCCCCTCGCAGCCTATGGCGCGAGCATCGAGTTTCCCATCTGAAAGAAAGACGAGGGGTAACGACTCCACCCGGACCACCCACTGGCCTGACTTCAGACGCAGGTACTCCTTCTTGACCGTCCCGGACCCGCGATTCCAGCTGACATTCGCCATCGTGCTGAACCCTGCCATGTTCAGATCAGGCGGGATGGCCATGGTGGAGGTTTGTGTGACTTCTTTGGGGAGATCCTCCCCGAACTCGATGCGGCACGCTTTCTCGAGAACCTCTCGCGGGACAGAGTCAGAGAACGAACACGCCCCCATGAGAAACGCCAGAAAAGTACCGAGAAGAAGGCCAAATCCAGAAGGCTGCCACTTCGTTTTCAGATGATGACGAAAGACCATCGCACCCTCCAAGCCAGATCCTGTCTGAGAGTCTACCCGACAGGCACCCGGGAAACACGGCACAGCCGTAGCCCTTGCCTTTCGTGGGATCTCCCACTGATGATGCACGGACCCCTAACAGGAGGCACGTGTGATCCAGACGGCATCCTCAGTATCGAAAAGCACAGCTCCCTTCAGCGTCTTCACGGCAGCCTCGCCACTGCACGACGCAGCGGCACTGGGCCGGTTGATTGAGTCCTACCTCGTGCCATTGCGCAGGCTCGGAGGTGAGGACTGGCAGCCCGAGACCGGCGTGTCGCCGGAAGTGGTGTTCGTCGTGACTGGTGGCACCGAGGGACAGATTCTGAGTACGGTAAGGGCCGATCAGGGTGAACCGGTGGTGCTTCTTGCACACCCCGGACACAACTCGCTTCCGGCTGCCCTGGAGACTCTCGCGCGCATGCACCAGCTTGGCGCTCGCGCCCGGATCCACTATCTCCGCGGCATTGACGATCAGGATGGGTGGAGCGGCCTAGCCGGTGCGATACATGCTGGCGCCGTCAAACGCGCCCTCATGAAGAGCCGCATCGGACTCTTCGGAAACCCTTCCGACTGGTTGGTGGCAAGCAGCCCTTCACCCGAAACCGTCCGCTTCTCATGGGGGCCTCTCGTCGTGCCCCTCTCCCTCGAGTCTCTCCTCGCCGAACCCAAAGAGAGCGCTGTCGCTGGCGACGCGCTCGCCCGCGAGTTCGCGGCCGGGGCCTCGGCCCTCGTTAATGTCAGCCCTCCGGACTTGGCGGCCGCGAGCGGCGTCTACGAAGGGCTCCACCGTGCCGTGGAGGCCGAGCGCCTGGACGCCGTAGCTGTGCGGTGTTTTGATCTCCTGACCCAACGGCACACGACCGGCTGCCTGGCACTCGCCCATTTGAACGACAACGGGATCATCGCCGGTTGTGAAGGCGACATGGTTTCGACCGTCACGATGCTGTGGCTCTACCGCATGTTCGGGAACTTGCCCTGGATGGCAAACCCCTCGCGGATGGACTTGGAGCACGGCGTCTTGACGCTGGCCCATTGCACCGTGCCACGTACAGGGAGCTGCGAATACCGGCTGCGATCACACTTCGAGTCAGGAATCGGAGTTGGCATTCAGGGAACGCTCCCCGCCGGCCCGGTCACTCTGGTGCGTATCGGCGGATCAGATATGAAACAACTGAGGGCCCTGAACGGGAACCTGTTGCGGAACACAGACCATGCAGATCTCTGCCGCACGCAGGTCGAGATCGAGACAGGCCGTCAGGCCTTGGAGGATATTCTCGCAAACCCACTGGGGAATCACATGGTGATGGTTCCCGGTCATCACGCCGCGGTTTTGAAACGCTGGCACGAAACCATGATCGCTTGAGGCCCGGTGCGAGAAGCGCGAAGGGAGCGCGCTGGGCTGGTCGCGCACCAGCAATCGGCCTTGGATGCTGGCTCCGCAAGTAGGACTCGAACCTACAACCCTTCGGTTAACAGCCGAATGCTCTACCGATTGAGCTATTGCGGAACATCCATCAAAGAACCGGAGAGTGGAAGAACCAATCTTCCAAACGGGAACGGGAGTCTATTGTGAAGTCGAAAAACCGTCAAGCGATCGGAGAGAAAAAGATGCCGCCCGGAGGCGGCATCTTCATGAGAACGGCCGGGACAGGGTTCACGCCGCCATCATCCGGAGACGCTCAATTCGGGCCTCGAGGGGCGGGTGCGTCGAGAAGAACCGCATGATTCCAGAAGGATGGCCCGAAATCTTCATCGTCTGGTATGCGGCCTGCTGCGACGTGTGCGGATCCACAATTTCGTACGTACGGCGCAGGGCCTCGAGGGCGTTGATCATGTTCTGGCGGCCCGCAATCCTGGCACCTCCTGCATCGGCCCGGTACTCACGGAACCGTGAGAAGAAAGCCACGACAACTGAACCGAGAATCGTGAAGGCGATTTCCAGGACGAACGTTGTCAGATGGAATGCCAGCATGGAGACGCCGCCTCCCTCTTCTTCCTCGTCGCGGCTCAAAAACTGAGCGATAGCGAAGGCGATGATGCGCGCCAGGAACATCACAAAAGCGTTCACGACGCCCTGGACAAGCGTCATGGTCACCATGTCGCCGTTGGCGATATGGGCAATCTCGTGCCCCAGAACGCCCTCAACCTCATCACGGCGCATACGCCTCATGAGACCGGTCGAGACCGCGACCAGCGACCGGCTCTTCGTCGGTCCCGTCGCGAAGGCATTCACCTCATCCGACTCATAAATCCCTACCTGTGGCATCTTTTTCAGTCCCGCAGCCTGTGAAAGACGGTAGACCGTCTGGAGAAGCTCCTGGGACCCAGGATCCGGATTCCTCGAATCGATGATCCGAACACCCATCGACCACTTTGCCATGATGCGGGAGAGCCCGAGGGAGATGAAGGCTCCGCCCATGCCCCACACCAGGCAGAAAACCATGAGTGATGTGTAGTTGATGCCCTGAGCCGTCAGATAAGGCCGCACCCCCAGAAGATTGAGGATCAGCGAGATCGTGACGATGACCAAGGCGTTGACCGCCAGGAACAAGATAATTCTTTTCGCGAATTGCATGGAGATGACCTCCTCGTTCAGGCCAAACCTATCTGTACTTCGATGAGAACTGGGGTCTTGGTTTTCATGCGGTTCAGCCCGCCACTGACTGAGCTAACCCGCTTGATGAGCCGTTCAGAAGACAAAGACGACCAAGGCGCCATTCCGGCGCCTTTTTTCGACGCCAGACGTTCAAGCAAAAGACGGGCCATCAAGACGAAGAGACGCTGCTCAGGCCTGAACCGGCCGGAAGCCCATGCTTGCCATATCTGGCAACCGCGCCTCCGAGCCCCTCGACAGGGAACGTTCACCAAATCGCCAGCGGTTTCCCGTAAGCCACCCGTCAATGAAGGACCGGGTCCCCAGAATGACCCCCTCGGACAGGTACCGGACGCGCTGCCGGAGAGTGGTCCCGGCGGGAAGCTCGCCCTTTCGGGCCGCTACTTCAAACACTTCGTCTCTCGTAAAACCCTGGCGAACCGACGTCTCCTCGCCTGTCGCGTAGAGGAGCCGCCGGTACTCCGCCTGTACGATCCGCCATGATTCGGGTCTTTTCGACATCAAGGAGCGAATCCCGTCCCGGGCGCGTTCCCCCCCTCCCACCGCTTCCGCGTACCCGCAGAACCGGTAATCCGAAGGGTCCCTCGTTAAGCCGGCTCGAATCGGGTTCAAGTCGATGTAGAGCGCCATGGTCATGAGGGTGGTCTCTTCTCCCTCGACGATGACGCTCCGAAAACGCTCTTCCCACAGTGTGCCCAATCGCTGATGAGTCCGGTTGTAGAAGCTGCTGAAACGCTGTTTGAGCGACTTCATGAAGTTCGAAAGGCTGAACATCCTGCGCGTGAACGAGGAGAGCCGGGTCCGGACCAGATCCGGAAGGCCAGCATCACGGAAGGCATCGAGTTCCCGGCACAATCCGATGACGAACTTCGCCGGGTAAAGGGCGGCAACACGAGAAAGCACTTCCTCCTCGGTCAGCTCCCGAGCTTCGGGAACCTCCACCAAGATGTGGAAGTGGTTAGACATGATGCAGTACGTGAAGACCCTGAGGCCATAAAAGGTCTCGCACTGGCGGAGGATCTTGCGGAAGATCTCCTTCTCCGGGTCGCCCATGATGAACCTGCGGTCGACGACCCGCGAGATACAGTGGAAGAACCCAGCCTGAGAGCCATCTACCGGAAACGCCCGCGCCGTTCGCATGGGCAGAGTTTGCCAGAAAGTGGCCATAAAATTGTCTGTCCCTGAAAAAAATGTAAAAAAGGGATCAGAGCCCCAGGTCTTTTCGCCACTTCCGGGCATCTGCCGTTTCGACAAATTCGATGATGTTTTTCCAGACCCCGTGGAAGCCATACCCACCCCAGGTCATCTCCTTGACAGCCGCTTCGTTGCTCCAACCCTGAACGGCGATACGGTACATGGCGATCACCCCGCCCGTTCGGTCGGCTCCATGCTGACAATGAACGAGAAGGGGTCTATTCTTGCCGTCCACGAGTACCTTGAGCGCTGCCAGGACCCGGTCTTCGCGGAGATTCCATGCCCTCATCGGGACCTGCAAGAAGGTGACCGAAGGGACCAAGGTGGTGGCGTTGTCCGCGTGACCGGACCGCAAGTTCAAGACAGTCCTGATGCCGAGACGTTTGATTTCCTTCCACCCCGCCTCTTCGGGCTGGGCACACCGGAAAAGGTCCGGTTCGACTTGAAACAGGTTCTTTAATGCAGGATTGGGAACAGGGACGGCCCAGGAAGCGGGCCGCCCCTCCGCGTAAAGAACCGATGAAAGAAGGACCCCAAGTAGAAGAACCAGCCGGAAGAACTTCATGAGGCAGGCGGCCTACCAGCCGGTTTGACGCCCCTTATTCTGTTTTTCCAGCCACTTTTCGAGGGGCCTGAAGTACTCAGCCATGGCACGGGTAGAGAGATCCTCGCCAGTCGCTTCTTTCAGCACCTTCCGCCAATCCTCCGTCGCGCCCCTCTCCATGATCTTCCTTAGCCAGTCACCAACATCTTTCCGCCCGGCGTAGTTCGCGGAATGGACATCCTGCTTCAGGATGTTCTTCGCTATGTAGTCGTGGAGCTGGTACTTGAGAACCGTGGCAATCGCGTAGTTGTAGTAGTACGCGGGAGCATCGCTGATGTGCGACTTCGTAGCAGCATCACAGAACCGCTCGTCGCGCGGTCCTGGGGGCACCACCCCCTGCTGTTCCTTCACAATCGCCCACCAGCGTTCGTTCAGCCTGTCGCCCGGCATTGGCTGTGAGTAGAACTCTGCTTCCCACTCCGTCATGGTTCCGCTTCCCCAGAACAAGAGGGGGACGGCCACCTCGAGAGCGTCGTTCAACATCACCTGCATCGCATCCACCTTGTGCTCAGCGGGCAAGACTCCCGTTGCTTTCAGGTAGGGAATCTGGCGGGTGGCAAGGGAAACGAGTTCCGCTAACCCCTCATGGAAAGCTGGACTTGCGCTATCACGCAAAAGCATGGGGACTTCGGGCCGCGAATAAGAAAGCATGTAGAAACCATGGCCCAGTTCGTGATGAGCTGTCCCGAACCAATCCATGCCAGGCTCGACACTCATGAGCGACCGCACATCCTTGTCGAGATCGATGTGCATGCACCATGCGTGACTATTCTTTTTGCGCGTTTCGGCCGGCCCCACGGGATAGAGATCCGACTTTTTCCAGAAGCTCTCGGGAAGGGGAGAGAAGCCAAGGCCCACGTAAAACTGCTCAGCCGTCTTGACGATCTTCTCTTTTGTCCATTTCTCCAGGTAAGGATCAAACTCAACGGCTCCCACGATCCCCGTCCACTCCTGGCTCCAGCGGTTGTCGAGCCAGTGCGCCGGAATAGCTTTCGGCACGGGCTGGCCGTATCTCTTCGCCAGTTCGTACTTCGTCCAGGTATGAAGCTGCAAATAAAGAGGCTTCAGCTCCTTCAAGAACTGCCGCTGCAAGCCCACCATTTCGCTCGTGGTCATCCCGTGTTTGGCGACCTGAAGCGCAAAGTAGTCGGGATACCCGAGTTCCTTCGCGCAGCGGTTGCGCAAATCCCGAAGTTTTACAAGCCCGTCACGTAGCGGCGGACCATTCTCCTTCGAGGCTTCCCAGATCTTCTGCCGTTCGGCCAAGTCTTTACTCTCCGTCAGCTTTTCAACAATCTGGTTCGCCGTGATGGGCTTTTCGTCGAGTTTGAAAACGAAGCCGTTGAGAGTGGAGGCCTGAGCCGTCTCGGCCGCGATTCGCTCCGCGGTGAGTTGGGGATTCGTCATCGGCCCTTCCGCCGCATTCAGCAACACACGCTCCAGCTGGCGCACGGTCAGTGGTGTGAGTTCTGGCTTGTGAGCAAGAAGCTCCCTGGCTTCATTAATCAGGGCTGGGTTGCCATTGAATGCGGCCAGAGCCTTCCCGGCCGCCTCCACCGCGGCGTCGTTTTCAGCTCTGACGTCGGTCCAGGCGTTCCACTGGGCTTCCTGCTGGACGGTCAATAGAGCCCTGTAATTGGCGTTGACGAGCGAAAGGAACCGGTCAGCTCGCTCTTGCATCGGACAGGCCGCATCCACGGCCATTGGCACAACCAAGGCGAAAACAAGAAGGAGACGCATAGAAGAATGAGAATAGCACCGGCATGAATCCCCGGGCGTCCCCGCGTCTCAGGTTCGTTTCATCGTCTGGTAGCCCGCAAACAGTAAATCCTTGAACGTCTCCTGGCTAATGCATGCATCGGTCACGCTCACAGACGGGTCGAGCTGGATGGAATCGAAACCCTCGAGTTGATCGGGGAGCTTCTGGTTTCCCTCCTTGATGTTCACCTCCAGCATGAAACCGGCAATTCCGTCGTTCCCGTCGCGAATCTGGCGCAACACATCCTCGAACACCGCTGGCTGGTTCCTGTAGTCCTTCTGCGAGTTGCCGTGCGAGCAGTCGACGATGAGCCTCGGATTCGCCCCCTTCTGGCGGAGCAAGGCCTGTATCTCTTTCACCGCTCGCTCGTCGTGGTTTGGTGCTTGTCCGCCGCGCAGGATGACGTGTCCAAAGGGATTCCCCGCAGTCTTCATGCTGACACGAAAACCGAAGTCGTTGATGCCCTCGAAATGGCCCTGGTTTCTTGCGTACCTGACCGCCTCGATGGCCGGCAAGACGTCTCCGCTCGTCGTGTTCTTGAAACCAATGGGCATGGAGACGCCGCTCGCCATGTTGCGGTGAGTCTGGGAAGCCACATCGCGGGCTCCGATTGTTGCCTCGGTGATGTAGTCCGAGAGATACGCCGGCGTATCGGTATCGAGGAACTCGGTGGCCATGGGCAACCCGAGGGCTGCTATGCGGTGCATGAGGCCAATGGCAGTTTCGAGACCGTGGTTGACGTCGTAGGACCCGTCGAGGTGAGGATCGACGAGCAACCCCTGCCAGCCCAGACCCGAGCGCGGCTTCTCCCAATAAGTCCTCATGATGATGAGGAACTCATCCTGAAGGAGTTGTTGCAGGTGGTAGAGATACTCCGCCAGCCGGTAGGCGGGTTCGGGGAAGGCGATGCTGCACGGGCCAGCGATGATAACTTTTCGAGAATCCGAGCCATCCAGGATAGCCTCGAGCTGCCTTCTGCCCTGTGTCACACTTTCGTAAACGGCCCCCTCGAAGGGGAACATACGCTTCCAGACGATGGGGGGCAGAACTAGTGTTTCTTCCGTGATCCGGGTGTTGTGAACGGGGGGGCGAGGAGGAGCGGCCATAAAAGTAGCGCGGATGATACTTGCTCCGGCGCCCGCCAAGGAGCAATCTCGCATGAGCGAGGGGGGCGGGGGGCTAGAGCCGTGAAACTCAGACGCAAGCGGGCGCCATTGGTGGCCGGGCGCATCGGAATTGACGCGCTCCTGATTGCCCTTTTCGCCGCATCGGTCGCTGCAGTGCTTGCGCTCGCCCAGCGGTGGAACGCTCCGATGAGAGAAGCGGTCGAAATCGACCTCTCCCCTTCGGCCTTGCCAGGGTACGTCTTTCTCTCTCTTTCCCGCGGGTTTGCCGCGTACTTCCTGTCCCTGGCCTTCACGCTGGTCTACGGGACAGTGGCCGCCAATTCCCGGCGCGCCGAACGGGTTCTCATTCCCTTGCTCGATATTGGGCAAGGGATTCCCGTGCTGGGCTTTCTGCCTGGACTCGTGATCGGTCTGGTGGCTCTCTTCCCGAAAACGAACACGGGTCTTGAACTCGCCTGCATCATCATGATCTTCACCGGACAAGTCTGGAACATGACGTTCTCGTACTTTGGATCGCTGCGCGCCATCCCTTCCGAGCTTCGAGAGGTCAGCCAGCTGCACGGATTCTCCTGGTGGCAGACGTTCCGAAAGGTGGAGTTCCCGTCTGCGGCGATCGGGCTCGTCTGGAATTCGATGATGTCCATGGCGGGGGGCTGGTTCTTCCTGACCGTCAACGAGGCCTTCACTCTTGGCGGGCATGATTTCCGGCTCCCCGGAATCGGCGCCTACATGGCCGTGGCGATCGAGAAGGGCGACATGCGGGCAATCATCTGGGCGATCGCAGCCATGATCTTGATGATCGTCTCGGTCGACCAGCTGGTGTGGAAGCCGCTCGCGGTCTGGTCCGAACGGTTCCGCATCGAGGAATCTTCCACTGGGCCGAGGGCACACTCCTTCGTCGTCGAGTTTTTCAGAAGGTCCCGCTTGATTCGCAGAGTCCGCCGGTCACTGCGAAAGTACCAAAACCAGGTCCAGATCGAGGAGGTCGAGCGCCCAGCCCCCAAGAACCCTTCCAAAGGGCCGAACTCCTGGCTCACGTGGGGAAGCCGGGTTATCGCAGTGGCTCTTCTGGCGTGGACCGTATGGGGAGTCTGGGAGCTTCTGAGACTCCTCTACCGGCTTCCCGCCAGCGAGTGGTGGGAACTGGCGCTGGCCCTCCTGGCAACCGGGAGCCGAACGGCCGCCGCCCTCGCGGCCGGAGTCCTCTGGGCCCTTCCAGCGGGCATTCTTCTGGGGCGCTCGCCCGTCTGGTCACGCCGCCTTCAACCAGCCGTGCAAGTTGCCGCCTCGTTTCCAGCGCCCATGCTGTACCCCCTGGTGACGGGCGGTCTCCTTCTGTTACACGTGCCCTTTGGCGCCGTGGCCGCCGTTCTGATGCTCCTTGGTGCCCAGTGGTACATCCTATTCAATGTCTTGGCCGGAGCTTCCTCGATTGCCGGAGACCTCACGGAGACTGCTGACGTCTACGGGCTTTCTGGCTGGAAGCGCTGGCGCGTGCTGTACCTCCCCTCGGTCTTCCCTCATCTCGTTACCGGGCTCGTCACGGCCGCGGGGGGGGCCTGGAACGCCTCGATCGTCGCCGAGGCGCTCGTTTACAAGGGGCAGGAGTTCACCGCCTTTGGGCTTGGGTCCCTCATCACCGAGGCGACGCGACACGGTAACTTCCCCCTTCTAGCGGCGGGTGTCGTGACGATGTCGCTGGCACTTGTCATCCTCAACCGCACTGTTTGGCAATGGCTTTACCGGCTTTCGGCCAACAAGTTCGCCCTCAATAGGTGAGACGTGGGACGAGATCAAAACACACCGGTCGCCAGTCTCCGCGGAGTCGACAAGGTCTTCATGGATGCCTCTGGCCGCGAGCGGATCGTCCTTTCCGGAATCGACTTCGATGTCCGGTCTGGCGAGGTCGTCTCGATCCTGGGTCCTTCGGGCTCGGGAAAATCGACGCTTTTGCGCATCCTCATCGGACTCATTCCGCCCACCCGTGGGACGGTCATGCAGCACGGTCAGCCCCTCTCGGGCATCCACCCGGCCGCAACCCTGGTCTTCCAGAATTTCGCGCTTTTTCCGTGGCTGACCGTCGAAGAGAACATTCGGGTTGGGCTCAACAACTTGCAGCTGACAGAAGCCGAAGTTTCGGCCCGGGTCAAAATTGCCATCGAGCGTGTCGGGCTGACGGGAAATGAAAGAGCCACACCCAAGGAACTGTCCGGCGGCATGAAACAGCGGGTGGGCATTGCCCGTGCTCTCGCTGGCGGCCCCGAACTCCTGTGCATGGACGAACCCTTCTCGGCCCTTGATGTCATGACCGCCGAGCTTCTGAGATCAGAGGTCTATAAGCTCTTCACCGAACGGAAGGGCCGGCTCTCCTCGGTCCTTTTGATCACGCATATCATTGAAGAAGCGGTCTTTTTGAGCGACCGGATCGTCATCTTGGGAGCCAGTCCGGGGACGGTCCGCTGCGAGATCGTCAATTCCGTGCCACACCCGCGTGAGTACAGAGACCGCGATTTCCAGCAGCTGGTCGAGCGGATTCACGACATCATCACCGGAGTTCACCTCCCCGAGGAATCGGCTGTTTCACCTGCCCGGCGCGAGCCAGGCCCCATCATCCCCTTGCCCGCGGTCACCATCGGCGAGATGTTCGGGCTGCTCGAGATACTGAATGACCAGGGCGGCTCGATGAATCTCTTCGATATCGACGCCCTGACCGAATGGGACTTCGGACGCACGATCGCGGTGGTCAAGGGAGCAGAACTTCTGGGCCTCGTCGACACCCCAAAAAACCGCGTGCTGACAACCCCCTTCGGGACGAGAATTCTGCAAGCAACCCCAATGGAACGAAAGCGTCTCGTTCGTGAGCCGGTCCTCCAAATAGGGACGTTCGTGACGCTCGTCAAGGACTTGGCTCAGACTCCAGATGAACCCCGTCGCGGAGACATCATTCGCGACATGCTGGCGGCCCGCCTCCCCGGCGAGCCTGCATCGGTTCTCTTTGACACCATCGTGAACTGGGGCCGGTGGTGCCAGCTCTTCAGCTATGACGCCGCTACCGACGAACTTTCGCTCTATTCCGGCGACGAAGATTCAGAGTGATGCGAGAGGAGACCGCCATGGAACCGTTCCGTTACCACGTTTACATCTGTGACCAGCAGAAACCAGACGGCGCGCCCTGCTGTTCCGCGCGCGGATCCGGCAAAACCATCGATCTCCTACGCAGAGAAATTGGCGCGAGGGGATTGGTGAATGACGTACAGGTCACGGTCTGCGGGTCTCTGGGGCTCTGCGAACGCGGCCCCAACATGGTCGTCTACCCCGAAGGCATCTGGTATTCGGGCGTCACGGCAGAAGAAGTTCCAGAAATTGTCGCCAGCCACTTTCAGAATGGTCAACCCATCGAGCGTTTGGTAAACCGAGACGCTTCCGCCCTGGGAGTGGAAATCCGGACGAATCGCGACAAGATGCTCATGGCCCTGCGCGCCAAGGACGCCGCCGGCGTCTTGCCCGATGACCTCGTCCAGACGATTCGCGGGTTTATGGAAAGCCGCGTGGTCTTGACGGCTCTCGAACTCGACGTCTTCACGGCCGCGGGGGAAGGCGAAACGGCTGGCAGCGTGGCCTCACGCATCGGAACCGAACCCCGCGCAACGGAGACGCTCTTGAACGCTCTTGCCGCGATGGGCTTGATGACAAAAAAGGATGGCCTCTTTGCCACGACCCCTGTAACACGGCGCTTCTTCACCGCGGGAAGCAAAGACGATGCCCGTCTCGCGACCCTCCACACGGCGAGTCTCTGGAAAAAGTGGTCGACCCTGACGGAGTGCGTGAAGGCGGGAACGTCCGTGACCTACCAGGAGATGCACGAGCGGGGCGACGATTGGACGCGTCCGTTCATTGCGGCGATGCACCGGAACGCGACCGAGCGGGCCCGGCTCGCCGTGCAGGCCGTCGGGATAGCCGGAATTCACCGGATGCTGGACGTTGGCGGCGGGTCTGGAGCCTACTCCATCGCATTTGCCCAGGCGAGTGCGCAGATCGAAGCAGACATCCTGGATGTTGAGCCCGTTCTTCCCCTGGCGCAGGAGTACATCTCGGCCGCTGGTGTCGAGGAGAGGGTGAAAACTCGCGCGGGAGACCTGCGAACCGATGACTTCGGAAGCGGGTATGACTTGGTGTTCGTTTCCGCAATCTGCCACATGCTCGGCCCTTCAGAGAACGCGGATCTTTTGCGCCGCTGTCACAGGGCCCTCGGTCCTGGTGGACAGGTTGTGATTCAAGACTTCATTCTTGATGAAGACAAAACGTCTCCGAAACAGGCCGCTCTGTTTTCTATCAACATGCTCGTTGGCACGAAGGGGGGGGCCAGCTACTCCGGCAAGGAGTACGAAGACTGGCTGGCGAGTGCCGGATTCACGAACATCCGGCGCGTCAAGCTCCCCGGCCCCACGCATCTGATGGTGGGAGTGAAAACAGGGGAGTGCCGTGTCAGCCCTTAGACGAATTACTGCTTCAAAACGTCTCCGGTCTTGAATCCTTGCCCGGAAACAGCCGTGGCCAGGGACAGCCGGGCCCCGCGAATGGTGACAATCTTCACTCTCCCGACCTTGGTTTCGTTGGCACCCAGGATTTCGCCTGTATCGGGGTCTTTGATGATGTCGCCGACCCGGTAAACGTCGAATTCGGTCCCTTCCTTGAGCCCGGCTTCAGAACCCGCGTTCACAAAAATCTGACCCCCGTCGACTTTTGCAATCTTGGCCACGATGCCCGACGCGTCATTCACGCCCCCCAGGCCCGATGTGGCAAGCCCCTTCTTGCTCATCGACTCGGCGAGTTTCTTGACGACAGGCTCGAGGACCCGGTCGAGTTTCGAGCGGTCCTGCACTCCTCCACCGGCCCCGGCCACGTACACGCTGGCATCCGACGTCGACTCCTCGCCCTTGTCGGACCAGACGATCTCTCCCGTGCTGGTCTGGATGGCCCGCGCGTTGAGAGCAGCTTCCATTTTCTGGGTTTTGACCTTGACGGAGGGAAGACCAAACATCGAGGGGGCCGAAACACCGCGGTCGGCAACACCCAGCTTGGTCACCGCGCCGGTAATCAGATACTCGATTCCCAGGAGTTTCCCTATCTGAACGGCGGTCTTTGGATCGATGTCGCCCGAGAGGGTGAGGTTCCGTTCGGCCATGAGTTCCTGGAGTTGCTCGCGCTCGATCACACGGTACTTCCCGGCTTCCAGAAGGTAGGTCACCATCATGTCCTGGGCCGCCCGTCCAGCCTGGTACCACGAGTAACCGGAGACCTTGTCCTTGAATTCGATCACCGCCACCCGCGGTTTGGCCCCATCAGCGAATGCGGCTCCGCCCACACCGAGGGTCAGGATGGCTGCCGTGAAAAAGTGATGCGTCCGCTTCATTGAATCTCCCCTTTCTGGTTCTTACTCGATGATCCCATGAGACATTCCGTAAACTCGAGGCATGGAGGATGAGGCCACAAAACTTCCAATCGAGGATTCCCTCGATCTCCACTGTTTCCGCCCCGGGGACACCCGGGATCTCGTAAGCGATTATCTCGAAGAGGCCGTCAAGAAGGGCTTTCGAGAGGTGCGAATTATCCACGGACGCGGGATTGGTGTTCAGAGAGAAATCGTCCGCAAGGTCCTTGCTGGGTCCCTGCTCGTCAAGTCCTTCCGGGACGCGGAGCCCGAACGAGGCGGCCGGGGAGCCACGGTCGCCATTCTCATCGAGAGGCAGGCCGAAATCCCGCAGCCGATTTAGACTCTCGGCGTGCGACACAGCGCTGATCTTTCGAAACGAACAACAGTCATCAGGGGCTCCGGGATGTACGTCCCTCCCAGAGTCGTCACGAATGAAATGCTGGCCCGGATCATGGAAACGAGCGACGAGTGGATCGTCCAGCGCACCGGTATCAAGGAACGCCGCTTCCTCTCCGAACCAGGAACAGGCTCCCTGGGCCTCGCGGTGCCGGCGGCAGAAGCCGCACTCGAGGATGCGGGACTCACACCTGCCGGCATCGACTTCGTCATCTTCGCCACCATGACCCCCGACCTCTACTTTCCGGGGAACGGAGGCATGCTTGCCTCTCGCCTCGGGATGAAGCACACCCACGCCCTTGATATCCGGATGCAGTGCGCCGGCTTCCTTTCCGGACTCCATGTTGCGGATGCTTACATACGGTCCGGGATCTACCAGCGCATTCTTCTGGTGGGCTCAGAGGCGCACAGCGGCCTCATGCCCTGGCCCAAGAACGTCTGGGATGCCATGTGGGGAGATACGCAGGAACCCTGCGACCCGGCCTGGTTCCAGAGGATCACGAGTCTGAGGGACCGGGCCGTTCTCTTCGGGGACGGCGCGGGCGCGGTCGTTCTGGAGGCGAATGATTCCGGAGACGGCCGGGGGTTCACGGGTTTCTTCATGCGAACCGACGGCGCGCACTGGGACAAACTCCACGTTCCCGGCGTGGGCTGCCGCTTCTTCCCGTACGTTTCGCAAGAAATGATCGACAGGGGTGATGCCCTGCCCATCGTCGAGGGCCGCCAGGTGTTCCGGCTCGCCGTCCACCTCATGCCAGAAGCCGTCCTAGCTGTCCTTGCGGAGTGCGGGAAGACGATTGATGACTTGAAGCTCCTGCTCATGCACCAGGCAAACCTCAGAATCAACGAGGGGGTGCAGAAGGCCCTTCATTTGCCGGGGGAGAAGGTCTTCAACAACATTCAGAAATATGGCAACACGACTGCCGCAACCCTTCCGATGGCATTTCACGAAGCGCGAACCGAACGCGGTTTGAAAGAAGGCGATTTGATCGTCTTCACGGCCCTGGGGGCCGGTTTGCACTGGGGCGCCGGAGCGCTCGTGTTGTAACGGGGAACCCGGGCCGGAGGGGCTCCGGCCGGAGGGGCTCCGGCCAGGTCCCGCAAATTCCCGCTCAGGTCAGGGCGACGGACGAACCGACCCAGGTAAAGTCCTTGTTGAAATCGACGCCCAGCATCTTGCCCCGGGAAAGCCGGCAGAGATTCAGGCCGAGTGTGAAGTGATTGTCGTGATCCCGCCTGTAGAACATCATCCGGATCTCGAACTTGACCGCTCCCCCGTCAACCGCGCGAATACAGGGCGCGTACTCGATCTTCTCTTGCAGGCACCATTTCGAGCGCTCCTCGACCGGGATCCGGTCTATATCCCCTTTGACGGGCTCGACGTTCACGCCGCCGCCCGCGAATGAGAAGAGGGGCTTGAGAACGTAACGCCTTGTGAGATCCTGAGGAATCTCGGGCAGATCCGAGAGGTACCAGGCTCTGGGAACGGCTGGGTGCACGATCTCGGGAAGAGAATACTTCGACCAGGCAAAAAACCAGTTCGGGTGCGTCACCCATTCGACATCCAGCTCGTCGCGCAAGTCGAACGGCAGCACCACGTTCTTCTTCATCAACTCGTCAACGACGATCCGGTTGTAAATCCGGTGAATCGGAATACGTTTCCCGTCCTTCATGCGGTAGAGCTTCCGGCCGTCCTTCACGAGTTTCGTGGGGCAGACGGAATCGATCCCGGCGAGTTTCTTCGTGGCGACAAAGTCGATCCAGGTTTTCTGCTTTTCGGGCTCGAGATCGACCAGCACCACGTTCTCCGGGTCGTGATCCTTGAGCAGCACTTCCCGAAGAAGCGTGACGAACGATGTCCTGTCAAATCCGCTGAAATAGGGGGTCAGGTCAAGAGGGAGTCCGGGCACCTCTCTCAGACACTCAAGCCACGCCTCCGCCTGGTAGACCTCAAAGGCGGAGAGCGAAGGAAACCCCTGTAACTCGATCAGCTTGGGCCCGAGTTGCCCGTCTGCATCCGCCACGATGGCCATGTCGACCTGAGTCAACGAGGGCAACCGGTCCATGTTCGGGACGTTCCACTCCGCGGGAATCGCCTTTTTCACCCGCTCGATTTTCTCTTCTTGCATCAGGATCTGGAGAATCTCGTGCGCGGACCGTTCGAGCCTCTCTCTGAGTTCCCTTGTCAGGAATACGGGCGTTTCCGCCAGGCGAAACCCGGATTCCGTCCCCAGGCGGGATTCGAGAAGAGTGAGTTTCTTCTTGTAGAGGTCTTCGGAAAAGGCGGCGTTGTAGATCGCTCGGTATTCAGGATGCATGATTCCGAAGTCTAGCGAAGTGGCCCTCGGGATTCGATACACAGCGCGTCATCAAAAGCCGGAGAATTCACGCGCAGCGAGACCTCGTGAGCCTCCATGCGCTGCTCGGGGTGAGGATTCAATACGGAGAGCGCCTCGTTCACGGTGCCATCGAGCCACACCGTCTCGGCTTCCTCGAGCAGGATGGCCGGCATCCTCTCGTGGATCTCCCGTGTGAGGGCATTCGCGGCAACGGTCAGAAGCGTGAATGTCTCGAGGAGGCTGCCGCCGGGTGAGCGCCAGACGTCAGAGAGGCCGGCGATTGCAAACGGCTCCTTATCTCTCAAGCGGAACAGGAACGGCACCCGGCCCTTCCGGCCCGGGCGTTCTCCCCACTCGTAAAACCCATCGGCCGGCACAAGGACCCGTCTGGATTTCAGCGGGCCCCGGAAGCTGGGCTTTTCCGCAACCGTCTCCGCCCGGGCGTTGATCGGCCGGTTCGCGGCATTGAGATCCTTCGTCCAGGAGGGCACGAGCCCCCACTGCATCGGTTTGAGAACACGCGAGGCAGCCGCTTTTGTTATGACCGGGAGGTCCTGGCGAGGAGCCGCGTTAAATCGAGGAAGGCTGACGGGACCGGTTTCGGAGAAGTCGAAACGGGCCTTCAGAACGTCCACGGGACTCGTGATGATGTAGCGCCCGCACATCTCAGGATTTCTTGTCGCGAGTGTGACGGAAAAAGGCCCCCGAGAGCTTGATGGGAACCCAGCCTGGCACGGTTCGCAGGCTAGCGATCCAGAGCCTGTCGAGGGGGTGCGTCACGAGAATCCGGCGCCCCTTCTGGAGCGCGGCCCAGCCTTTTTCCGCGACGCTCTCGGCATCCATGACGGGGAAAAACGAGCTTCCCGCCTTTTCCATACCGGCCAGGGAAAGAAACCTCGTGCGAGTGATGCCGGGACAAAGGCAGGTGACGGCGACACCTGTCCCGGAGGCTTCCTCCGAAAGGGCCTGGGTAAACGAGGAGACGTAAGCTTTCGTTGCGCCGTAGACGGCGAAATACGGGCCAGGCACGAAACTGGCCGTCGACGCGACGTTGAGGATCCCGCCGCTCCCGCGCGCCTTCATGGCCCGAAAGAAGAGGTGCGCAAGAGCGGTCAGAGACCGGACATTCAGATCGACCATTTCAAGAAGCCGTTCCAGGGGAACCTCGTCGAAGGCCGCGTTCAGACCAAAACCGGCATTGTTGATCAGGTATTCGACCCTCAAGCCGTTTCCTTCGGTTTCCGCAAAGACCTTCTCCGGCGTCTCGGGAAGAGAGAGGTCTCTGGCTAGGACGATGGCTTCGACGCCTGTTTGAGCACGAAGGGCCCCCGCGAGTTCGTGGAGCTTCTCTTTCGAGCGGGCCACCAAGATGAGCCCGATGCCATCACGCGAGAGCCTCCGGGCAAACGCCTCGCCAATTCCCGAGGAAGCCCCCGTGATGAGCGCAAATCTCTTGTTGTGGAGCATCAGTGCATTCCCCTCATGACCCCTTCGTGGACTTCTGGGGCACGTCCACGGACGTTATCCGGTACCCGAAGAACGTTCTGATCAGGCTTGCGGACCCCGTCGAGCCGGAAAGCGCGGCTGGGATGTCAGGGAGCATGGAAAGGACGAGGCTGCAGGAGGCTGCCCGTGAGACTTCGGCCAGTCCGAGCCAGTGCCGCACGGGAAAAGCCTCGACGGCAACGTCACTGCCATTGAGAGAGACCGTGACGGGACCCGAGTCGCCCTCGATCTCCCACTGGTTTTTCTGGGCGTCGATTGGCTGCTGAACGGTCATGACCCGTCTGAAGAGAACGTGGGTCGGGTCGGTGCCGAGAGGTCTGTCCAGAAAAAACGTCAAATCGGTCCGGCGTTTCTTGTTGAGATCCGCGGTCGCGGCCGCCGAAATCCAGAGCGAAGAGGCTCCCCTGATTTGGCTGCGTCCCTCTGGCCAGAGCCCGGGAAGCAGGTAAGCCGTGGCCCGCCCAAAGTCAGGAAAAGTCAGGGTGCCGGTCACTTCCTGCTCCTCGTATTCCGCCTGTGGTTCCTTTTGAGCCGGGTTTTGCCTGGGCCTGTCAAAACGCTGTTTGAGCCACTTCTCCCGGCGCGTGATAGACGCCGCTGTCTCGACACGCGTCGTCCCCGACCAGCGGAGGGTGACAGACGTCCCCCGCACGTCAATGATCTCGACTCGCCTCTCCGAGGATTGTGGAATGTCATCTTCCACGATTCCCGGAAGATTTGGAACCAACGCGAGCTTGAGACCAACCCGGGGAACGGGAAGCGACAGGGACGCGGCATCTGGCTCCCGGTGCTCTTCTGTACGCGCCGATGGTGCCTCGATGAAGGAATCACAAGCCGGAACGGCAAAGACAAAGCCGAAAAGCGCGGCAAGAGTTCTGGCTGTCCCTTTTGGGGGTGATCCGAGCCGTCGCCAGATGGATTTCATCACTGTCGCCGCCCAGCCCTATCCCAGAAGGTCCTCCGTGCCATCGACCCCGATCACGTTTCCCGTCATCCAGACCGTCTCTGGGCGCGCCATGGCGGCCATGACGGCCACGACATCGGCCGGTGTCGTGAGCCGCCGCGCCGGGTGCACCGCAAGACACCGCTCGATCATCTCGGCGTTCCCGGGGATCTTTCGGAGCGCCGGGGTGTCCGTCACCCCGGCCCGAATGGCGTTGACGGCGATTTTCCTCGGGACGAGTTCCACGGCGAGCTGGCGGCAGTGACTCTCGAGCGCCGCCTTCGCGGCAGACACGGGTCCATACGAGGGCCAGATGCGATGCCCGCCAGCCGACGTCATCGCAAAAACGTGCGACCCCTCGGCGAGGAGCCCGTACTGAAGGACCCCCTGCACCCAGTAGACGAGTGAATGCGCCATGACGTCGAGCGTCATTTCCATCTGGGCCGGGGACACGCCATCAGCGGGAGCCTCCGCGACAAAGGGTTTGAGCGTACCAAAGGCGAGTGAATGCAAGAGGACGTCTATCCGGGCGCCCGGATCCTTTTCCAGCTCGCCCCTGATCACCTCGAGGACCTCGGTACGCCGGACGTGATCCGCGGCGTTGACGTTGAAAAAGCGGGCCTGAACACCGAGAGCCTCGATCTCCCTCACGATGCGTTCCACGTTCGGCAGGGTGGCCCGCCGGTCGAGGTGAACGCCAAAGACGTTTCGCCCCGTGCGCGCAAACGTAAGGGATGCTGCTTCCCCAAAACCCGATGATGCTCCGAGAATAAGTGCCCATTTCCGATCATTCGCCATGGCTTTGCATACTAACCTAGCCGAATGGCAGGGCTTGTGACTTCTCGCATTCTGAACCCCCTCGAACCCCCGCTTCTTCTGGACGCGGCGATGGGGACCGAGCTGACCCGCCTGGGAGCAGACACGTCTCCGCCGCTGTGGAGCGCACGGGCACTCTTCGAGTGTGAGGCGTTGGTTCTCAAGATCCACCAACAGGCCGCGGAGGCGGGGGCCGATATCCTCACCGCAAACACCTTTCGAACCCACGAGCGCAACTTGATCCGGGCCGGATTCAGAGAAACCACGGCTCGTGAAACGTCCCAGGAACTGGCTTTGCGGGCCGTGACACTCGCGCGAGAAGCGGCCAGGAGAGCCGGGCGCGATTGCTGCGTCGCAGGCTCCCTGGCTCCTCTCGAAGACTGTTACCAACCCGGACTCGTTCCCGATTCGCCAGCTCTCGTGAAAGAGCACACCATTCAGGCCAGCCACTTGGCCCGGGCAGGCGCCAGCGTGATCCTCATCGAAACGATGAATACCGCAAGAGAAGCCCTTGCGGCCGCCGGGGCCGCAAAAGAAGCAGGATGTGGATTTCTGCTCAGCTTCGTCACCGGCGAACCCGGGCGCCTGCTGTCGGGGGAGGGTCTCGTGGAGGCCATTGGGCTCGTCCTTGGCAACGGCCTTCAGCCGCTGGCGGCTGGAGTGAACTGCGTCCCGGCCCGGAAGATTGAACCGGAGTTACGGAGGTTAAGCAAGGCCTTCCCGGGTCTCCCTTTGCTGGCATATGCCAACACTGGCCTCCCGCTCGATACCTCAGGCAAACACTACAACGAGATGGTGAGTCCCGGCGAGTACGGTATTTATGCAGAGGCCTGGCTCGAGATTGGCGTGCGGGTGCTCGGAAGCTGCTGCGGAACGACTCACGAACACACCGCCAAACTCAGGGCCCTCATCGATGAGCGCTTCGGGCCTCCCCCGCCACACAGTCAGCAGTGATTTTCGATGCCCTCCGGATACGGGTCCTTACGCGAGCAGGAAGGACACGTGCCACGAAGGGTCACGGAGACATCCTCCACTTCGAAGCCCCGTTCGCCCAAGCCCAGAAGCGTCTCGGTCCCGGGAGTATCAGGAATGTCGATGACCCCCTCGCAGGAGCGGCAGATGAAGTGGTGATGCCGCTCCTGGTTGCCGTCGAAACGCCCGGCCGGCCCTTCGAACGTCAGTTCCTGAATCAACCCCTTGGCGGCGAATACTCGAAGCACGTTGTAGATGGAAGCGCGAGACACCGCGGGGTGAAACTGGTTGACAGCCAAGCCGATCTCCTCCGCCGTCGGATGCGTTCGCGTCGAGCGGAGATACTCCAGAACCGCCAGCCGGGGTTTGGTGACCCTCAGACCGTGGGACTGAAGCGATCGGACACAGGCGCCAGAATCCCTCATGACACCTCTAGTTTAGACCAGATCCAAAACCTGTAAAAAGTCAAGCCCAACAATCAGTTTGGTGCCTGGGCGGCGCTGGTGATGAACCCGCGTGCAAAGCGATTCCAGCGGGGGCCCTTGAAAAAGTCGGGGTTCCAGCTCCACATGACACCGACAGCGCGGCCGAGAAGGTCACGCGTGGGGCGGGTGCCGAAGAATCGTCCGTCGCGGCTCTCGTCGCGGTTATCCCCCATCAGGAAAACCTCGTCCTCGGGAACGGTGATGGGGCCAAAGGTTCTGAGGGCTGGGCGGTTAGGGAGGATGCGGATGGGGTGCCTCTTTTCGCCCACGATCTCGGTTCCGATGAGAACGGTATCGCCTTCGTCGTTCTGCTGTTCGGGGAGGAAGTCGATATTGGCAGGGCGGTCGTTGATGAAGAGGATCTCGTTCTTCAGTTCGACCTTGTCCCCGGGGAGGCCGATGAGCCGTTTGACGAAGGGAACGTTGCCACCATCTGGATTTCTGATCACGACGACGTCACCGCGCCGGGGTTCGCCGGTGCGGAAGAGGCGGATTTTTGTAAAAGGGACCCGGATCTGGTAGGCGGACTTCCAGACGAAGACGCGATCGCCCTCGAGGATGGTGGGTTTCATGGAGCCGGTCGGGACGACATACCAGTCCGCCAGGACCGAGCGGCCCGTGAGGATGATGGCGGCCATCAGGACAAGTTGCCGGATGTCTTTGAGGAGTGCGGCCTTTTTTTCGGGGGAGAATGGCATGGCGGGGGAGTCTCTCACAAGAAAAGGGGTTTTTAGAATCTTGGGGGCGGACAGGGTATTGTCTGCCTCCATGAGCGGTTATACACAAGCCCACGCGCATTCGGGGGTCGAAGCCCCGCTTCCAGCACTTGAAACCTGGCCCTCTCAATACGCGGAAGACTACGAAGTAGTTATTACGATCCCGGAATTCACATCGATTTGTCCCAAGACGGGGCTCCCGGATTTCGCAGTGCTTTCGGTTACTTACGTCCCGGATGAAAAGTGTGTCGAATTGAAGTCGCTAAAGGAGTATCTTCTGGCCTACCGGAACCTGGGGATCTTCAACGAGAATGTGGTGAACCGGGTCCTCCGGGATCTCGTTGCGAGTCTTGCCCCTCGCCGAATGAGCGTGAAGGGTGTATTTACGCCTCGCGGAGGCATCCAGACCAGCATTGAAGTCCGCTTTCCATGGGCGTTTTAGCCCTCTTGACCCCTTGACAACGATGTGTTTCGGGCACACATTGAGAGTGGTCCTTCTCTCCCTCAACGCGAGATGAACCGAAACCAAAAAGGTTCGGTAGAGATCAAGGGCGGTCCCCTTTGTTTGCGGGAGAGTAGGCCAAAAGAAGCGGGTCAGCCCAGAGAGGGGTGAGAAGACTTAGAGTCGCAACTCTTGGACCAGGGCTTTTCAAAATTGAATGTGGGCTGCGGACGCAGTCCAGGGGCGCACCCGGGAGCCGAGGGGTTCTCTGGGTCCCCAAAGTAACCCGGCCTTGACCCTCAATGGGCGGCCGGGTTTGATTTTTCTGGGGGCACGTCAAGGCATCTCGGGTTGCGCCGAAGACGGAGTGGCCGGCCGCGTGAACTTCCCCTCGGGCGTCATCCGCCGGTAGAGCGAGAGCGCATTAAAAGCGTCCCGCTGCCGCGGACAATAGGACCCGGTTTTCATGAGGTGGAGTTCGGAACTGATCCGTGCCTCGGGGTACCCGGCGGCCTTGGCTTTACGCAGTAGCCCCAGAATGCGGGTCATGTATTCCCGCGTAATTTCAAATTCCACATCGACGAAAACTCGGGGCGAGCCGTCGGACCCGAGAAGAGATTTCGCATTTTCATGCTGGAGGACATCGAGGGCCACGAGCCACCCGTCCGGATCGCAGTCTGGATCCGTGAACTTCGGGCAGATCCCAGGGTTCAGAAGGTCGCCCGAAAAAAGAACCCGTTCTTTCGGATAAAAGGCGTAGATGTCGTGAGACGAATGAGCCGGCCGGCTGAGGCCCGTGATTTCAAGTTGCCTGTCCTTGCCACCGATCGTGACCGTGTCAAAGACTCCGGTAACGACTGGAATCTCTCCCCCTCCTCGCACCTTTCCCTCAAGAGATCTCTTCACGAGGGGGGCCACCTTCTCGTGAACGTAAACCGTGAGACCCTTTGAGAAAAACGCGGGCAGCCCGGAGCTGACGTCTCCATGGAGATGAGTCAAGATCACCCATTTGACAGGCTTCCCTCCCGTCGTTTTCTTGATCTGCTCCTTGAGAATTTGCCCTTCCGCCTCGGAGCCTCCGCAGTCGATCAGAGCGACTCCTTCGCCAAGATCGACCCAGCCCGCATTCGAGGCCCCTGTTCGTCCCGCCCAGACACCTGGAGCGAGTTCGATCGGTTCAGCCACGGATACCTGTTTCTCCTGGGGGCTGGCGGTTACCGGGGAACCAGGGGCCGGCGCGGCGGGAGAAGGAACGGCCGCTGCCTGGGAGGGACTCTCTACCGCAGGGGGCTTTTCCTGGGAAGCGAATGCTGAATCCGTCCTGGCGAGGCCGAAGACCACCAGCGTGGAGGCGGCGCAAAACGATGAAACAAGGTCACGGGATTTCATTGGAAGAGATGCTCCTTTGGGCTGCGGCGGGGACTCGTCGAGAAGTGAGCTTTGAAGCCGCTCTCGCGGAAGAGTCCGAGTAACGTTTCGCGTTCCCGTTCAATGGACGAGATGAGAGGGGCGATCTCCGGGGCGCGCTGCAGGGTTTTCAGGATACGTGTCATGGTCTCTGGGCGGGACGCGTAAAGGGCGGCCCGCGCGAGCGCAAAGGTACGCGGAGTCCCCTCCTCGACAAAAAAGTCGATGAGCCGTAACTCTCGAGCCCGTGCCAGGGAAACCGGCTCGAACGAGAAGAAGAAATCCAGGGCAGCCCCTGATCCGGCCTTGTCGCGAAGAAGAAACGACAGACCCGTCCCGAGATCTGGAATTGCCGGCAGGCCCGAACACGAAAAAGCCATCAAATCGCGTCCTCTTGACGTGGCGACTCGCACATCACAGGCCAAAGCAAGGCTTGCGCCGAATCCCACCGCAGGCCCCTCGAGCGCGGCCACGGCAGGCCGGTTCGAGGAGAACAGCGCGATCACGGCCCGCGCTTGCATCTCGAGAAACTGCCGGTACCCGGCCTCATCTCCCAGCCGGGCAAAGGCCCCGACCGTTGCCGGGTCCGTCCCTTTTGAGAAGTACCGTCCTGTTCCCGTCACCACGATCGCCGGAACGGTGGGATCCGCCTGCAGGGTCTCGAGGGATTCCACCAGGAGTTCGGCCATCCGGCCCGCGATCATGTTGTCACTCTCCGGACGGTTCAGGCGCACGACCGGGATGGCCCCCTCGAGAGAGATTTCCACAAACGATGCTTCGGCCCGTCCCTTGGACCGGGCAAAGGTGCGACACATCTCCAGGAACTGCCGAAAGAGCGCCTTGTGGGCCGGATGGCTGACGAGGTCCTCGGGGTGCCATTGCACGGCCAGCGTGTTCCGGGCCGGGTCTTCGAACGCCTCCACCAGATCGTCTGACGAAGCCGCCACGGCCGAAAGACCTGGCGCGAGGTCCTTGACCGCCTGGTGATGCCGCGAGTTCACCATGAAACTTGCACCGGTCTGGGCGGCTTTCTCGAAAAGAGAGTCCCTTGAAAGGGCATTCGGGTGGAACCGGACGGCGTGCGCAAGATGCGACGGATCAAACCCCTCCTCCCGGAAGCAATCGTGCTGGGTGCCCCGGCTCCGCTGAGAGGGGATGTCTTGCCAGAGCGTTCCACCGCGGGCCACGTTAATCACCTGCAGCCCCCGGCAGATACCGAAAACGGGGGCTCCGGTTTCCACGGCCCGGCTGAGGAGCCGGAAATCGGCTTCATCTCTTTCGGGATGAACCTCCACCCCCGGAAGAGCCGTCTCGCCATACCGGCGCGGGTCCACATCCGCGCCGCCAGCGAGAAGAAGACCGTCGAAATGGGGGGGGATGCCATCGCTGGGCGTGACAAGCTCGAGTTCCTCGGGCAAGAAACCGCTTGCGAGAAGAGCATCCCGGTATCGTGCGTTGGGCTGGTGTGAATCGGTGGCGATGACGACTTTCATTGAGGCTTTCCCGCAAAGATTCTATGCAACGCGTTCTCTTTGATTGGAGAAGAAGGTCTCCACCGCGTCGAGAAAGGCCTGCGGCGAGGCGAGATGCTGGATCTTTCGCCGCAGTTCCGTCCCGTTCGGGATCCCGTGCGTGTACCAGCCCGTGAACGTCCGCAGCTTCCCCATGATCAACCGCGGCTGGCCGGCCTCGTTTTCCATGATGAGATGAAAGTGGCGCAAGATGATCTGACGGCGCTCTTCCATCGACGCCGGCAGATAACTTTGCCCTGCAAGGAGTTTGGCGGCTTGCTGGAATATCCACGGGTTTTTCATCGTGGCCCGGCCGCACATGACGGCATCGCAGCCGGTCGTCTGGAACATTGACAGGACGTCTTCCGGCGTCTCGACATCGCCGTTGCCGACAACCGGGATACTCACCGTCTCCTTGAGCCGGGCAATCCGGGACCAGTCGGCCTTCCCGGAATAAAACTGCTTGGCCGTGCGCGGGTGCAGCGCCACGGCGGCGGCCCCCTCGCCCTCGCAAATTCGTCCCAGCTCGAGGTAGTTGAGCGAGCCGTCATCGATCCCCGCGCGAAACTTCACCGTCAAGGGCGTTCTGGGCAGTGCTTTCTTGCAGGCGGCCAGGATCTCGCGCGCTCGCGAAAGGTCTCTCATGAGCCCGGCTCCCGCGCAGCCCTTGAGAACCTTGTTTGCCGGGCACCCCATGTTGATGTCGCAGGCGTCGACCTCGAGTTCCTCGACGCGCCCGGCCGCCACGGCCATACGTTCGGCCGCCGCGCCGTAAATCTGGATCGAGAGCGGTCTTTCGCCCGGATCAAACCTCAGGAGCCGTTCCGTGCGCTGGTTGTTTCTGGTGAGCCCTTCGGAAGAGACGAACTCCATCGTCACGAGCCCCACTCCGCCCAGTTGCCGGAGCAACAACCGGTAGGTCATGTCGGTAATACCGGCCATCGGGGCGAGAACCAGGGGCGGGTCGATCAAAACGGGGCGAGCGGCCCCGCCCAAGAAAAGCGTCATGACGGAAAAGACCTACGAAGCCTTCTTGTAGCTCTCTGGAATCTCGAAAAGACTGGGTTCTGCTCCACGCCGCACGTTACGCATTTCCGTCGTCGTCCGGATGCGCGTTCCGTCTGGTTTCACCGTCTCCCGGTCAACCCGGACCACCAGACGGTCGAGGGATGGCGCGATCCAATAGGTTGTGGAGGGGGAAAGCGGGTCGTCCGGACGGTCTTCGAAACGCCAGAGATGACAGGCGTTTCCGGAAAAGATCGTGTCGTTCTCCCGAAAATATTGCGTGAGACCCCTGCGGGCGGCCTCGATTTTCTCGCTGAAGCCGGGCACGAGCGGATGATCGTCGAGTTCCTTCGGAGCGCTCTCGGCGGGGACCTCACGGTACGTCTCGGTCTTTGGATCGAGCTGGAAGGCCTTCTCTTTTCCCTTCACGATGAGGACCGGGAATGGTCCGGGAAGGCCCTCGAAGCGGCGGCTCGTGCCGCGAGACGCGAACTCGTAGTGAGTTTGACCGGCGGGGCTCGTGATGTAAGCGAGTGCCCGAAACCCGTGCTCCTTGATCGAGGCCGTTGCACCGAGCGGGCTTTTGCCGCAGGCCAAGAGACAGCACAGGAGACCGGACAGAAGACACACCGGAAGGACCCGTTTCATTCCTTTCCTCCGTCACGATTTGAGCGTGAGACCAAAGAAGTGTTGCATGACGCGCAGGGCCCGCATCGTAACCCAGCGAGACGGCTCTCCTGACCGTTCCAGTTCGAGGGGCCGTTCCCCGTCCGGCGCGCGGCTATCGCGAATGACAAAGACAGGACCCGCGGGCGCGGGATCACCCTTCCACCGGGCCCGGTGATCTCCGCGAGAGAGCACGAGTTTCAAGGCCAGGTCAAACTCCCGGCGTTTCGGAACGCCGCAGCGGGCAAACACATCCAGGATCTCGAGAAGGTCGAGACGATCCAGGGCCGGGTAGATGAAGTCAGCCGTTTCGGCTGTTTCGACGCGCGGCAACGCCCGGGCGGCAGCTCGTTCAATGCAGAAATCGAGCGCTCTGTGAACCAGAGCCGTGCGCGAGGGGGCCGGGATCGCCACGAACAGAAGAAGTTCCCTCACGGCCGGCGCGGCGTCCTCCGAAAGGTCTCCCTCCGCCGCCAGGCGCTTCTTGGCAAGGTACTCGGCGCCGGTCACCACGCGGGAATCCGCCCCCAGTCCCAGAAGGGCCAGAATCCTGAGCGAAACCGAGAACATCTCCGCGTCGATACCGGGCTCCTCGAGGCGTTCCATGTCGACAAAGGCTTTCTGCCAGAAAGAGAGAAGAATGTCCGGAATCTTCTGCAACTCCGGCAAGGAGCGGCCCGCGCCCGTCTCCGCGAGAAAGAGGCTCTGCCAGAGAATGCCTTCGTACTTCCGTTCGAGTTGCTCCCTCGAAAACCCGCCGAGGAGATTCTGGCGCAAGAGAAAAAGTGCGTCCCTCACAAACGGATCCGATGACAGGGCCCGTTGCGCTCGTTTGAGTTCAATGTCCTTTTCCGGGCGGGCCATGAGATCACGCAGGGTCACGTAGCGGGCAGCGGGGGCCTCCAGAGACAGAAGCCAGTCAAGGGTCGAGACGGGCACCGGGAACGGCCCGGCCGGAAGCTGCGGCAGGGGACGGACCTTCTTCTGGGGCATCTTCAAGGAAGCCGGGGCCGGATCCGAAACGAGACGGGGGTGTGGAGGGCGGCGTACGGGACGAGGGCTTTTCGGTCCGGCGTTTCGCATGGCCCCTGAGGATAATGCATCACCTTGGAAGACCGCCCTGGTGCAGACCATCCGTCAATCCGGTACCGCGGCCCAAGATCGCTCACGTACGGAGCATTCGCGCCCCGAAAAGGGAAACGGGAGGCGGTTGCCCGCCTCCCGTTCACCCGAGACCTGGAAAACCAGGGAGTTATTTGCTCATTTGAACCGCGTACGGGTCCTCGGACTCGTTGTCGACGACGTAAGCGATGCCGCCCACATCACAACCGTTGGTCGGGTTGTGGATGAGGATCGACAGGCCGCGGGCATCGGTCACGCCGAAGAACTGGCCGATGGATTGCTGCCAGTAGCGGTCTGGTTGCAGGGTCACGGTTTTCGGGCCGCCGCCGGAGAGGACGCCGTCCTCGCCGCGCAGGGTCATCTCGACGTTGCACGGACCCGTGCCCTTGCCGAAAAGCCCGATGTTCGTGCGGAAGGCCGAATCTTGACGCAGTCCGATGAGCATCCCGTACTCGTCATAACGAAGAAGCTGTGTCGAAATGTTGAGGGCCTTCGAGAACTGGCCGTTAGTCCCCTTGCAGGCCGGAGAATAGGTGCGAGCCCCGGCGGTGACTGGCTGAGAAGACTCGATCAAGAGCGTACCGAAAGTGTCCATGTTGAAGAGAGTCTTGATGAACCCTTCGAAAACGTGAGTTCCACTGGGCGGGACTCCGTAGGGGCCAGCCACGAAATCGCCGTTGTCCGTGGAGAGCTTCAGCATGACCTTTGCCTCGGTGACCGCCCAGTTTGTCAAAAAGAGGTCAGAGATGAACCGGCCAGGCAAGTAGATCGCCGAGGGAAGTTGATACCGGTACGCGTAGGCCACCTGAGCTTTTGAAATGTTGAGGTTGAGGATGCCCCCGGGAGACGGAACCGTGAGGGTATCTGTTGGCGCCAGTGGCTCCGCGGGCGGCAAGGACCGCATGACGAGAGACCCCGTCTTGGGGGAAACCCGCACACGAGCCGTTCGGGTGATGGAATTCATGCCATCGGCCGTGAACGAGAAGACGACGTTCGTATTCTCAATAGGAGCCGTGTAGGAGAAGGGTACGTCCTGGCCGGTTCCGACCGCCGGGCTGGCGTTTGTGCCGAAACTCCAGGAAAGAGAGCCGAGTACGGTCGAGATCTTGAGTCCCGTTGCCTTGTTGAGAACGTAGGCGACCACCGCATCGCCGGCCTTGACGTCGAGCGGATCCGGGCATCCGGACGTGCCGCCGCCACCTGGGCCAGGCCCAGGTCCCGTGCCGCAAACATCCGACCCGTTCACCAGGAACCGGATCTCTGGATCCACTGTAATGGGCTTACCCGTGGCCAGGATCGTGTAGGTGGTGCCCGCGTTCAGAATGACTTGCGGCAGGCTTTCCCCGCACGAGTACTGCAGGGGAACCAGACTCCCGCACGTGCCCGTGAAGATCTGCAGAACAGGAAGGTATTCGTTCTCGGGGGTCGTGCCGGTAGTCGTGAGGCTATAGACGTCAGTGGCGGATGGGGTGAACGTGAACCAGACTGACTTTGCGGTTGGCGTTCCGGGAGGAAGACATGAGGGGAGAGGATCCGACGTCTGTGTTGTCGCCTCCTTGGTGTCGACGGTGGTTGTTACGGGGACGGCCGGGGAAATCCCCAGGGCTTTGTCACACGAGTCGTTTGCTGGCGGGGCCGCTCCCGCCACGAGGGGAAAAAGCAACACGAGGGCCGCAAGGGCGTGGGAACCGGTCTGTTTCACGAACTCTCCTTTGTTAGGGTATGAGGTTTCCCGAAAGGGAGTGATGCCTCGTCCTGGAATCTAGCGTACTCAGAAAACATCGTGGTCGGAAAACCGGTAATCGAAGCCAGGCGCGGGATTCAGGAGGTCAAATCCTGACTCGAAAACACGGGCGACGAGATGTGTATCAGACTCTTCGGCCAAAAACCCGAACTCGGATTTCAGCCGTTCGAAGAGAAAGGATCTTTGGGGCAGCCGGATACGGAAGACCTGGATTTCTGGTTCCTGGTGCTTGGCAACCTCGAAAAGAAAATCTGGAAGGTCGCCGGAATTCTCCTCGCGAAGCTGAAAGTCAACCAGAAGCGCGGCGCCGTTGGAACTGCGAGTCACCGCGTAACCCCTGGACTTACCTGAAAGCCCAAGAAACTGGAACGTGCGGTACTTCACGAGAGGCCTTTCGTGAAAACGCCAGTTGAGTGACGTTGACGAGCGGTCGGAACGCCACCCCGGGCGAGAGTGGAGGACCTCCGCAAGTGGTTCATGCGGCTTTTCAAAACGCTCATCGACAAGAATCCGCTGAAAGGCGCGCCTTATTGTTCCCCCGGGACGGAAACCCGGGTTGGAGGTTGGACTGGACAGTTGCCCCGCCCGTTCCAGCGTGAGGATGCCGAGCACGCGCTCTTCGATCTTGCGGGCTCGTTCGTGAGGGAACCCGAAGTCAAACGGAATTCCGAGCCCGGCATTGAGCTGTTTGTACGTCTCTCCGAGATCCTTCAGGAGGCTGCGTTTTCCGAGAACGCGCCACCCGGGATGAGTCATCACATCACCAGAGGCTGTTCCAGGCCGGTTGCCCTGGATTCCCCTGTAGCGCGTGCCGATGCCCCCGAAGAAACCGACCGCCGTTTCTCCGTCAAACGCAGCCACGGAAATCGAATGGAAGGGGTTGCGGTCGTATTTCCACGCCCACTCCACGGCCGGCGCCTCCGAGTTGAAAGCCACGCGGAAAAGTTCCAGGAGAGGTTCACGGTCCTTGATCGTCGCTTCGCGACACACGACACTCATGTCATCGGGGAGAATACTCGCGCGCTTGATTTCCGCCGTCATCGTCTCGTACCGAACGGGGGCCCTGGCCGTCCGAGCCATCGAGAGCTTGCGGCGTGATGCGGAGCGTTCTCATCTTCCTTCCGAAATTATCTGTGTCGTGAATTCGCAGGATCCCACGGAGATCGAGCAAGTCACGCACGCAGCGGACCTCGTCGTCATGCCAGGGCGCAACCTCGGCTACGGCGGCGGGCTCAACGCCGGGGTGGAAAAAGCCCGGGGAGACCTTTTGGTCTTCGCCAACCCTGACATCCTCGTCTTGGAGGGCGCTCTGGCTTCCATGGCGTCCGCCATCGAGGAAACACCACTGCGGATGGCGGGTCCGGGCCTCTTCTGGGACGAGGAGCAGCGGTTCCTCATCCCGCCGGCCGATGAACCATCCCCAGTCGAAATGTTGCGGCGCACGATTGCCGTCAGCAGACCAGAAAATGGTCTGCTCTTTCGCCGTGATCTCAAGCGGGCCCTCGCGCAACGGCGTGCCATCCTCGAAGGCAAGACGTTTCGTGTCCGGGCTCTCTCCGGCGCTTTCATGGCTGTCGACCGGCGGACCTGGCAAATGGTTGGCCCATTCGACGAGGGGTTCCGGCTTTATTACGAGGAGAATGACTGGCAATCCCGGCTCCGGGCCCTGAAGGGAGACCTTGTCCTCGCTGGAGGGGCGCGGGTCATCCACAAGTTCAACCAGAGCGCTCGAAAAGAACCCAGGGCTGGCTCGTGGTTCGCCGCCTCGGAAGAACGCTTTTTCAGAATCCATCACGGCGAGCGGGGCCTCGAGACGCTTCAAGCTGCCCGCCGTTACCCCCCGCGTGCCCTGCCAGCCCTTCCCCCGTTCACGCAGATCGAGATTCCGAAAGGGGCGGCATGGGGCGTGGCCGTTTCTCCAGCCAGGTACTTCCGGCCCTTTGCTTTCTGTGTTCCGGGGCCGGGTCCTTTCCGTCTTCCTTCCGATTTGACGGACAGCATTAGCGGCGAGACATGGTTCTTGAGGGCCGTGAACCTGGACTCTTTTGTCATCGAAGATGAGTCCCATGTGGCTACGCCGGATGCTTCTTCTTCAGGTGTTCCTTGAGTTTCCAGTAAGGGGTAAAGAGCCTCCATGCGACTGATTGCGTCATCTGTTCGATGACAGCTTCTCTCTCCGCGAGTTGGCTGGCCATCCCTTCCCTGGCGGCGGTTTCCCGTGAGAGGGCCGCGAGCAGTTCCTCGCGCTCCCGGTCCTTTCTCTCATTTTCACTTTTCGCCCGGTTGAGTTCTTCCAGGAAGCTCGTCTCTTGCGCGCGTAGACGTTCTTCGAGGCCGGCCCTGTGCTGACAGCTTTCAGAAAGAGCCTGCCTCATGTGCTCACACTCGAGAGTGAGGGCGTGAATTCGTTTCTCGTACTCCAGGTTTTGATTCTCGCGGCGCCTCTCCTGGACGTTCAAATAAGCCCGGATGGTTTCCGGAGAGAAGCTGGAAAAGTGCTTGGTAAAAACCGCGAGCCGGGCAGACTCTGAACCTGCGCTCATCCAAGGTGTTGCCATGGTGGCGTTTGTCAGATCATCACGCAGCCTGTAGAGCGCCGTTGTCTCCGCCACGTGGATGAACGGGTTCTTTTCCGACATCCGGATGAGGAACTCCCAGTCTTCGAAAAGGTCAAACGACTCGTCGGCACAGCCGGCCTCGAGTGCGAGCGTCTTCTCGTGCAGAAGACACAGAAGTGGAATGAAGTTCTGGAATAAGAGCACGTTGCGGTCGAAATCGAACCCAAAAATAGGGATGCGGAAGGCGTCCTGGTACTCGCCTGTGGGAAGCCGCTTCTGCCTGATGAGGTCAGCATCCGAAAAGACACAGCGGCACCCCGGATTCTCAGCAAGAGCAGCCAGGAGCCTCTCGATGTGGTGCGGCAAAAAGAGGTCGTCGTCGTCGAGGTAGGCGATGTAGCGTCCGGCGGCGGCCAGAAGACCGGCGTTTAGGGCACGGGCTCTTCCGTGGGGCGCGCCGGGAGAGACGAGGCGGATCCCCTTTCCAAACCGCCTGGCCAAGAGCTGTTCAGGAGGAGCCAGATCACTGTCGTTCACCACCACGGTCTCGAAATCCTGGAACGTCTGCCGCGCGAGGCTCTCCAGGGCCTCTGCAAGAAGCTGCGGGCGGTCCCTGGTGCGGACGATGACCGAGACGAGCGGGGCTTCCTCTTCCATTTGTAGCCTCTTTCGTGAGTTTCGCCTGATGGAAGTGTTTCTGCCTACCGGGATCTTCCGCGGCAGGCCTACAATCCGGCGCCGTGACTGACGACCGCCAGCCGGGCCGGCCCGTGCGTAGCCCTGAAGAAGAGCTGATTCCCTACCGGGTTTCAGAATTCGAGGCCCGTAAAGCCCTGGTTTTGGCCCCTCATCCGGATGACGAGGTTTTCGGGTGTGGAGGAGCCCTGGCCCAGCTTCGCCAGGCTGGAGCGGTGGTTCGCGTCTTCATCGTCACGGATGGCGCGGGAGACATTCTGGACCGGGCAGAGCGGCAGAGAATTGCAGCTCTTCGCCTGGAGGAATCGGCCAGGGCGCTTGCGGTACTCGGGGGAGCCAGCATCCGCGCGGGCGGCTTCGAGGACCGCGGGCTCCTGAGACATTTGCGGGACCTCGAAAATGCAGTAGCCCGGGAGATCGCGGACTTCGGGCCCGATCTGGTGTTCTGCCCGTCACCGGTCGAGATCCACCCGGACCACCGGGCCGTGGCGCAGGCGCTCTTTTCAATTGTCGAACGTGGGGAAAACGGCGCGGCCCAGAAAGCGCTGCCGGAGAGCAGGATTGCGTTTTTCGAGGTTTCCCAACCCATCCGCCCGAATTTCCTGCTGGATATCTCGAGTGTCCAGCCTCTCAAAGATGAAGCCATGCAGGCCTTCGAATCGCAGATCGGAGGCCGCGACTACCCAGCTTTTGTAAGGGCGCTGACAACCTACCGGCGCATGACGCTGCCCAGTGGCGTCGAATTTGCCGAGGGTTATTTCGTTCTTCCCGTTTCGGTTTTTCGCGTGGTTCCGTATGCCCGCATCTGTCAGGCCATGGGCCCCACCCTGGCTCCCGCGGAAATGGGGCGGCGAGACGAGTTAAGGGAACGCCCATTCGAGAAGATGAAGGCGTTCTTCGAGCTTCTCGTGAGGAGAAGACGCACAGGCGGAAGCGGGTTGTAGCCCCGGGAGGCCATTGGTCCTGGCAGATCCCTTGCATCGCTCTGACGAGGGAGGGACCCATGAGAGTCACTCGAAAAACCTACTCCCTGAGAGCCTGGTCTCTGAGTCTCGCACTCATCTTCCTGACCGCGGCTTTACCAGGCACCGTCTTGGCTCGTGGCCGCGGAGGCGGCCATCCCGGTCACCCGGGAGGCGGGCATCCGGCTCCTCCACGGGGGGGTGGTCACCATTACTCTCATCCCCGTTCAAACTGGTACTGGGGCGCTGGCTGGGGCCCGTACTGGGGTTCGGGATGGGGATGGGGATGGGGTCCGTTCTGGGGGACGACGGTCGTCTACGGCGGCCCCACAATCGACACCCGGCGTTTTGCCGTGGTTGACACGGATATCTCGCCGGAAGCCGCCGAGATCTACCTGAACGGCAAATACATCGGAACCGCGGACGACTTCGACGGATATCCCGGCTACCTGTATCTCCGCCCCGGAACGTACGGCCTGGAATTCCGGCACCCCGCTTATGAACCCCTGAAACTCTCGCTCAAGGCTCGCAGGGGGGAGAAGTACGACTTTGATCAAGAACTCAAGCTGCTGCCCGGGCAAGGGAAGCTCTCCTACTTCGACCCTCCGGACCGTGGAACCCCGCTCGGGCGGGTGTTCGGACCCGATGTCGCCGGCTCCCAGACCGGCACCGAGGGAGAGGAACCGGAACAGTTCAAGGAGGAGTCCTCGACCAGTGAACCTCCGCCACCCCGGATGGATGTCCGGGCCGCGGTTCCTGAAAAGAGCCGGCTTCGCTTCCGGGTTCTGCCCGAGGATGCCGTCATCTACCTCGACGACCGCTACGCTGGTGAAGGGCGGGAACTGATGGAGTCGCCGGCGCTTCGCGTCAAGCCGGGCCTTCACCGAGTGACGGCCATGAGGCCAGGCTACCGGTCGAAGACCGTCGAGATCGACGCAAAACCCGGGGAGATCACGGATGTCAGCGTGGAACTGGAAAAGGGAGACTGATTCCAACTGACCTAACCATGGCCAGTGTTTGAACCGGGGAAGAGAGCGTCCAGTATCTTGAATGCTGGACGCTCGGGGGAGAAGCGGCAGAGATCCCGGTGGGCCGTATCCGCTAGTCTTTTGGTGCGGGCGGGGTCCTCGATGAGGCTTGCGAGCGCATCCCGGCAGGCGGCGCGGCTCTGGGTATCGATGATGAGAGAATTCTGGTCATGGCGGGCGAAGATAGAAGCCCCGCCCTTTTGGGGAACGATTGCGGTCGCTCCGCAGGCCATGGCTTCCATGGCGCTCAACCCCATCGCCTGATACGTCGAAAAATCGGCAAAAATGTGGGTCTGGTTGAACACATCGGCGAGCACGGAGCCATCCGCGAGTCCGATGTGCTGGAACGGGAATCCGCGTTCGAGCCTCAGGAAAGCTGGATCCGCCGGATCCACGCCGTAAAGAAAAAACTCCACCCGTTTCCCGTAACGTGAGGCGATTTCCGAAAACACCTGCATCGTCAGGGAGGGTCCGCGCCGCGGGCTGCTCGGGCGAATCATCGCGCTGATGCGCACGGGAACCTCCGGGGGCGCCGGACGGAAAGGCCTGTAGAGGGAGGTGTCCAGGCTGCCGCCTATGACGCGAGGCGAGACCCCCGTGTGCACCTCGACTTCCGCGCGGTTCCACTCCGTTTTCGTGAAGGTCACCATTCCGGGAATCCTCGTGTACGACGCGAACGCTTCTTCAAATCCCGCGGAGCCTTCGGGGTAGAAGTGGGGTTCGTAGTCTTGTATGTAATACCCAATGACCGGAGGCTGCGATTGGTTAGCCAGCGGCACCAGCCATCCCACGGTAGTGTTGGCCGTGGCGATGACGGCGTCGAACGCCCGTGCCGCGTCTGGGATCTCGGTTCTCGAGCCGAAGACGAGCGGGATTCCATATTCCGAATACGCCGCTGAGAATCCGCTCCGGAACTCGGTGAGATTGAAGACGGAAACATCCACCCCCATGCGCTGCATGGCCCTGGCCTCGCTGAAAACCACGTTGGCTCCCCCACCTCGTTCCTGAACGGGTAAGACGAAGAGCACGCGTTTTCCGAGAAAGCGCTTGCGGCCCTCCTCGATCAGCTGGAAGCGGCGCACGCGTTCCCTGGCCCTTTCGCGAAGGCCCTCGAGAACGCGTCCGGTCCGAAGAACCGCGACTCCCTCGTCGACCAAGTTCTGGCCGTGTTTGCTGGCCAGTGCTATGCCTGCCGCATCGGAAAGGGCACGCCGTTTTTCCGTGGAGTAACTTCGCGACTGGGCATGGTGGACATAGACATCGTCCGCGATGACGAGATCCCAGCCGGCTTTTCGAGCCCTGATGCAGTAGTCGTTTTCTTCCCCGTAGCCTTTTCCAAACGTCTTCTCGTCGAAGACCCCGATCTCGTCCATCAACTCGCGGCGGATCAAGAGGCAGAAACCATTCAGAAAAGGAACACGGGGGTGGAGGGGCCCGGCATCCTGAGCCAAAAGAGCAGCGATGTGATCGGGGGTCATTCCCGGGGGCAGGGGGTTGTCCGCCCAGTCCCCGCCGGAGCTGGCGACTTCGGGGATGGACTGCCAGGAGGCGCAGTTACTCAAGGGAGAGGTGATTCCGGCGCGCGGGTTCTCCTCGATGCAGGCCGCCATGCGGTCGAGCCATCCACTCGTCACGATGGTGTCGCTATTGAGCAGAACGGTCAGCGGTGCTTCCGAGACGCGGAGACCCTGATTGGCGGCGAAAGTGTACCCGAGGGCCTTTTCGTTACGAATCCTGAGCGCTCCCGTTCTTTTTTGAATCTCGATGAGGAAATCACGGGCCGGAGCCTCGCTCCCGTCGTCGACCAGGATGAGCTGAAACGGCGGACTGGTTCTGGCAAGGACGCTCTCGAGACACCGCTTCACGTCGTCCAAGGCGTTGTGCACGCAGATGACGATATCCGCGGTTTTGGTGCGCTTAGCCAGAGGTTGCGGTTCCCGTGGAGGGACTGGGCCAGGGACAAAAGGGGGCGAGCTTTCGGACAGGAGGAGCGGTCTTCTCTTGAGCAGGAGTTTGGCGGGGTCTCTCAGGCCTTCTTTCAGCCGCCACCAGAGATTCCTGAGCTTCCAGAATTTCGAGAGTTCCATGTAGGCAATTTGAAGCTCTCTTTCGGCCAGCTCTTTTCTGGTTCTCTCGAGTTCGTATTCGAGTTCCTCGATGCGCTGCTGCTGCTCGGCGGTCATGGGTGAATGGCCAGCTCCTCAAATCGTGATGGTCACGTCCATTTCATCGGGATGAAACCTGGGGGATAAGGGAGAGCGTGAACGCCTCGAGGGCGAGCCGGCTATTCAGACGGGCTTCGGAAATCAGATTTGCGAGGTCGAGGGCGGAGAGGGAAACACTGATGAGTCCGCCTTTGCCTGGCTGCCCGAGGCGATTGAGTTCAGCGGCCCGCTCCTGGTGGATGATCAGACCGGGGGTGATGTCCGCTGTTGCGGCGTCCCGCAGAAGCTCGGCGAAGAGCCGGAGTTTCCTGGAAACGGCGGAAGGGTCCGGGGAGTCGAGCCGGGCAGCCAGTGCCAGGGCCCAGGCCCGGGAGTGCGTCAGAAGGGTACCCATCGCGGCCTCGAGAATTCCGTCTCGCTCGGCGCGAAGGGCGGTCAGGTCCAGCTGCACGGCCTCTCTTTCATCTTCGGGCTCAAAAGAGGCTCTCAGGGCGGCCTCCTCGGGTGAGAGGCCAAACGAAACCAGTGCCCGCGTCACGCCTGGGCGGCCGAGGCCCAAAAGACGCTCCTCGACAAGCCGGGACAGGATTGTGGGCGGCAGGAGCCGGGGTTTTGTGGCGGTCAGGATGAAGCGGGTTTTTTGAGGCGGTTCTTCCAGGACCTTGAGAAGGGCGCTGTAAGCGGCTTCTTCCGTTCTGTCTATGTCGAGAAAGACGACGGCGCGCAGCCCTGCTTCGTAAGGAAGCTGGGTCGAGTGGGCGGCCACGGCGCGCACGAGAGCCGCGGGGACCGTTGTTTCCTTGGAGGCCGCGGGCTGGTCGAACGGAGGGGTATGAACGCGGCGGCGGCTTTCGGGAGCGGCGATGATGAGGTCGGGGTGTTCCCGGCGGAAGGTGCGCCGGCAGTCGCGGCAGCTTTCCTTGGCCTCTGGGCCGTGGCCGGGCGCCTGGCACAGAATGGCGGCCGCGCGGTTTAACGCCTCTTCTTCCAGGCGGCGGCTGCGCCCGCCTGAGAGCAGCCTCACGGGGACGTCGTGGATCACTTCTTGTTTCGCTCCGCAAAGCCCTGAAGAAGGTTTTCGAAATCCTGCATGATGTTTTGAGAAATCTCGTCCGGATCCCCCGTGGCGTCGATCAGGACGAACCGGCCCGTCTCCTTGCGGGCCCGCTTTCTGTAAGCCAGCCGGACGCGCTCGTGGAAGTCCAGGTCTTCGCGCTCGATGCGGTCCCGCTCGCCGCCGTTTCGAGCGAAAACACGCGCCAGGGCAACGCTGGGAGGGCAGTCGAGCAGGTAGGTTCGGTCTGGAACCAGATGGCAGAAGGTGTCGTGGAGCAGATCCACGATGTCTTCTCCGAGCTTGCGGCCGGCCCCCTGATAGGCACGCGAAGCATCAGTGTAGCGGTCGCACAGCACGATTTGCCCCCGGGCCAGGGCGGGCTCGATCCCCTCGGTGAGGTGCTGGCGCCGGTCCGCGAACATCAGCAGGAGTTCGGTTCGGGGGTCCATCGGCTCGTTCAGGTCGAGCAGGAGCTTGCGGAGTTGAATGCCAAGGCTTGTGCCTCCCGGCTCGCGAGTGGTCACGATTGGCAGCCCCCGTTTCCTCAGAAGTTCTGCGGTGCGGACGAGCTGAGTCGATTTCCCCGAACCCTCTATGCCCTCGAAAGTGATGAAGAGACCTCGGTGTTCTGGGTGCCGGTGTGAAGTCACGGGGCGTGATTCTCGCACCAAGCGAACGTCTTGGCACGGCGTTCGTATACTGCATACGACAGAACACGTGAGGGAAGAGCACTGGACCCGGCACCTCTGAGAGACAGGAATGCGGTAAAGCCCGGCTCCGGCCGAAGGCGGCTCGTCTGGGCCGCTGGCATTGCGGGCTGCCTGATCGCCGGCATGTCGGTGATCGACATGTTCTTGCCCAAGCCCTACGACGGCGTCGTGCCCGACCCGTACTCCAAGGGCGGAATCGTCGTTCGCGATCTGGTCCCCCTCGGAGGTGCCGAAAAGGCAGGCCTGAAGGCGGGGGACGTCATTTTGGGGATCGGCCACCGGATGCTGCGCAGCCCCGCGGATGCCCCGGGTGAACTCTTCCGCCACAAGATCGGCAGCGAGGTCACCTACCTGATCAGGAGAGGGGACACAACCTTCGAGGCCCCCGTCACCCTGGCGTCCTACCGGGCCGGTTCTTTGTCGTATTTCTACTTCGTTCTGCTGGGAGCGGTCTTCTTTGCCCTCGGAGCTTTCGTTCTGAGAAAGGGCCCAGACGACCCGGCCGTGGGAGTCTTTTTCCTTCTGTCGGTTCTCTTCATGTTGTTCTTCGTCTGCCGGCTGCGCCCGTTGAGCTATTACTGGGTGGACTACTTCGTGCAGCTCGCGGGCACCCTCGCGATGTTTCTCTTGCCGGCGGTCTTCCTCCACTTCTTTCTCCTCTTTCCCAAAAAGAAGGTCTTCAGATTCGCGTCCGTGGGGACCTCTCCTTCGTGGCTGCTTTCCCTGCAGCAGTTCCTCAACGGCTCTCCGGCCTTTTTCACGCTTCTCTATTCCCTGCCCCCCGCGATCTACTTGATCCAGATGGCCGTTCTGATGAGGCGGGGACAGCCCACACGCCTGATCTATGGGGCGCCCGTTCTCAACTGGATCATGCTGGCCGATTACCTGGTCCTCGGGCTCCTGGCCCTTTTCCACTCCTGGTGGACGGCCGAGGACCGGATCTCGCGACGGCAGACGCTCTTCTTGCTCCTGGGAACCCTCGGGGGCACCGCCCCCTTCCTGATTTTTGCCGTCTCTTTTCCCTCGTTCCTGAAGAACGACCGCTATCTGGGCTGGGGCGTCGCTCCCATGGCCCTGATTCCCGTCACCTTCGGCTACGCCATCGTCAGATTCCGGCTTTTTGACGTGCGGTTTTTCATCCGAAAATCCATCGTTTATGGGTTTTTGACCGCAGCCGTGACCAGTATTTACGCCCTGGCCATCGTGACGGGAAGCCGGCTCGCCTCGACGTCCCCGTTCTTTTCGTCGCCGCTTTTCGCCTTTCTGTTCGGTCTTCTCGTCGTTGTCATCGTTGACCCCCTGCGGCAACGCCTGCAGAACTGGGTGGACCGGCTCTTCTTCAGGGACCGGACCGATTTTCAGAAGTCGCTGCTCGATATGAGCCGTTCGGTGGCGTCGCAACTCGAGCGAGGGAAGCTCCATGAACTCTTGACCGTCGAGACGGCCGAACTCCTGAAACTCGAGCGTCTCGAACTCTTGACACCACGGGCCGAGGATGGGGCCTTGACCCCGATGGCAGCGGGCGAAAACGAGAGCGGCGCTCTGCCACTCCCGATCAGTTCAGTGCTCGTCAGGAGGGTCCTCGAACGGAATGGACCAATGAGGCTGGCCGAAATGGACCCTGTTCCTCTCGACTCTGCCTCGCGCATTTTCCTGGCTACTGCCCGGGAGAAGGGGATTCACGTTCTCGTGCCCGTTGTCACGCGGGGCCGGCTTTTGGGGCTCATGCTGGCCGGGGAGAAAAAGTCCGAGGAAGAGTGGACGCGTGAAGACATCGACCACCTCGCAACGATTGCCAATCAAGGGGCTCTCGGGCTGGAAGCCGCTTCGCTGCACGAACAGCTGACACATCAGGCGGAAGTCCAGCGTGATCTCGAGATTGCGCGGGATATCCAGGTGAGCCTCTTCCCCAAGGAGCTGCCCCGTGTGGTGGGTCTCGAGCTTTTTGCGGGAAGCCGGCCGGCCCGCGTGGTGGGAGGCGATTTCTACGACTTCTTGACGTTCGAGAGCCGTTACGAGAACCGGCTGGGGCTTGTTTTGGGTGACGTTTCGGGGAAGTCTGTTCCGGCCTCGCTTCTGATGGTGGCCGCCAAGGAGATCGTCTACGCCCGGGCGATGTCAGAGCCAGATCCGGCCGCGGTTTTTCGGGAGTCGAACAAGCGAATCTACGCCATCAAGCGCCGGATGTTCGTATCTCTGGCGTACTTTTTGATTGACCCGGAAACGCTTTCGATGACCTACACGATTGGCGGTCAACCGCTCCCGCTTCTCGTCCGGTCCGGGGCTCAGCAGGCGGTGGAGATTCCCGCCCCCCAGGTGCGGCTTCCGCTGGGGGCCTTTCGTCAGACGGAGTACGACTCCAGGACGGTCTACCTGCGCCGGGGAGATCTCTTCCTTTTCTACACCGACGGCTTGAGTGAAGCCATGTCCCTGGAAGGGAACCCTTTTGGTGACGAGAGTCTCGCTGCTTCGCTTGTGAAGAACGCGCACCGGCCACTGCCAGAGATCGCCGAGGCGATCGGGGACGAGATCCGGCAATTCACGGCTGGCACGGAGCAGTATGACGATCAGACTTTCATCTTGATGAGGGTCACGGCTCAGTAACGAGAAACCCAAACGCCTTTGAGACGTAGTATGAAATGAGGCTGGTGTGTCTGAAATGGCCAGCCGAAGGCCTCGAACGGGGAGAGGAACGTGAGTCTTTCGAAGAAATGGAAAGTTGCGATTCCCATCACCCTCATCTTCATCTTGGGGGGATCGGCGGCTGCGTTTTTCATGACCGGCCGGCGAGATGTCACCACGAGTTCCGCCGAGGCCTACAGGTGCTACCGCGTTGGCAGGGAGAACGAGCAGAAACTCTACGAAAAAGAGGCGATGGCGGCGTACGCCGAAGCTCTGTCGTACGACCCGGGCTTCGTGATGGCTGGGGTCCGGCTAGCCTCCCATCTCATGGAGCGGGATCCCGAGAGGGCCAAGACACTGTTCAAGAAGGTCACCCGTTGCACGGATGGTCTCACCGCGCGCGAACTCTTCGTTGTGAAACTTTTTGAAGCGCGGGCCTTGCGCCGGGACAAGGAAGAGATTGGCCGTCTCATCAACGAGTACGCCGAACGCTTCCCGGATGATCCAGAAGCGATCCATCAACGGGCGGCCTTCCTCATGAAGACCGGCAAGACAGAGGAAGCCATTGCTGAGTTCGAGAGGCTCGTCGAGGTGAACCCCAACTTTGCAATCGCCTACAACCAGCTCGGGTACCGCTGGATGGAAGCGGGTGATTTCGTCAAGGCCGAGGACAATCTGAAGCGGTACCGCTACCTGGCCCCCGATCAGGCCAATCCCTACGATTCCCTGGGTGAAATGTACGCCAACATTGGGCGGTACGAGGAGGCCGAGGAGAACCTGCGGCGGGCGCTCGAAATCAAGCCAGATTTTCACCCGGCCCTGGGACACTTGGGGACCATGGAGGTGCTCCGCGGCAACTACGAGGCGGCGGCCCGCTATTTCTTGCAAGTCCGGGATTTACTCGATGCCCCTTACGCGCAAGCGGACTTTGCGAGCTATGCCGCTTTCTGTTTTTTGCAGGCTGGAAACCCCACGCGGGCTCTCGAACTCATCGAGGAAACGGAGAAGCTGGCAGCGACCGTTCCAGAAGATGCGCGGCCGTACATCCGCCGGGGAGTGGCTGCCATCCATGCCCTCCTCCTTTTTGAAACACAAGAATCTGGAAAAGCCCGTGAGTTGCTCGCCCAGGCACCAGCACTTCCGCCACAAGCGAAGGTCTCTCACGATCCCGTTGTGCTCGTAAGGGGCCTTCATGAAGCAAGAGAAGCCCTCGAGCGCTCGGACCCCAAACCCGCGCGGGCTGTTGCCGCCACCGGGTTGCCAAAAATGAACGCCTCCATGGGAGGCGGATACCCTTACTATCCGGCCCCCTTGATCTTGCGGGCCAGTCTCGCCGGGTGGTTTCTCGAGGCCGGATACCGGGACGATGCGCGCGCACTCGTGAATGCGGTTCTTGCGGCGAATCCGCGATTCCAGATGGCTCTCGACATAAAGAAGAAATTGGACGGTTCTCAGCGTGACCCTGGCCGCAATTCCACCCCCTGAACGGAGAGGGCCTCACGTGAGGGGTGACTTCCGGACAGCTTCGGCTTCGGCCGCCGAGACCTTTGACCTGAAGAAGAAGGTCCTGAGGCTCGAGGCCCTTTACGACGCGAGCCGGTCCCTGGCCACCCCGAGCGATGAAGAGTCCCTGATGGAAGAGATCCTCTCACGGGCCGTGCCGGTCTTGGATGCGGCGGCCGGGTTTGCGGCCGTTTTCGAGGATCGGGGTCAGGCCGCGCACATCATGTCCCTCGGGATTTCCAAAGAGCCTGGCGTGGTTTCGATTTCGTCGGATCCCTTTGTTCTGGAACTCTGCCGGACGCCCGGCCCCATCTCCAGATCCGGAATCTCCGTCCTCGGGGAGGTTCGCAAGAGCGCGGCCGGAACCGCGCTGCGCACGGCAGCCAACGAGGTCATGGGCGTACTCGTGGTCATGAACCGCGAAACCCGCTCCGGGACCTCGGTCGGATTCGACGGGGAGGACGTACGGTTTCTGGCTTCGCTTGCGGCTATCGCAACGCCGGCGCTCGCGGCTTACCGCCAGGTCCGGGTCCTCTCGGCCGATGTGGACCGGCTGCGAGAGGAGAACCGCGCGCTCAAAGGGTCCCTTTCCCTCAACGACCTCTTGGTGGGCGATTCGGCTCCCATGCGCAGGGTGAAGGAAATGATCAGCCGGGCGGCGGCCTCCAGGGCCACGGTCCTCGTGCGCGGCGAAAGCGGGACCGGGAAAGAACTCGTCGCCAAACTCTTGCATGCGGGCTCGTCCAGGAACCTGGGGCCCTTTATCGCCATCAATTGCGCGGCGGTACCAGAGACTCTTCTGGAAAGCGAACTCTTTGGAATCGAGCGCGGGGTCGCTACCGGAGTGGATGCCCGAATGGGGAAGTTCGAACTCGCCTCGGGGGGAACGATTTTTCTGGACGAGATTGGCGATACGCCCTTACCAATCCAGGCCAAGCTTCTGCGCGTCCTGCAAGAACGCGTCGTGGACCGGGTGGGGGGGCGTCAGCCCGTTTCGGTGGATGTACGCGTCGTTTCGGCCACCCACGCGGACCTTTTGGAGGAGATCTTCCGAAAGAAGTTCCGGGAGGATCTTTATTACCGGCTTCGAGTGATCGAGATCCTGCTCCCCCCGTTACGGGAGAGGCGAGAGGACATCCCCCGGCTGGCGGCTCACTTTCTCGGACGGATAGGAGAACGCGAGGGGCGCCACTTCACGCTGAGCCGCAACGCCGTGGCCCAGCTGCTTCGCTACCCATTTCCGGGGAACATCCGGGAACTCGAGAATCTCCTGGAGGGCGCCGCGGCCCTCGTCCGGGGGGAAGTGATCGAGGCCGAGGATTTGCAGTTTTCCCCGATGGGAAATGAAGTACCGAGGTCAGGTGGTCAAGACCTGGACTCGCTCGAACGCGATCACATTCAGCGCATCCTGAAATCGGTGGGGGGAAACAAGTCACAGGCGGCCCGGATCCTGGGAATTAACCGGCGAACCCTCTACCGAAAGAGCGTGTAAATATGTCTCGGCGAGGCTTTTCGCCACACCCAGCACTAAACAGACACAAAGAAACAACTTACAGATCACACGCCACGCCCCAAAATACGGATGTGACATTATGCCTCACGTGGGACATTGCGCGGCGGTCTCACATGGACGGAATAAGACACTTGTTTCCAACATTTATACTTCCCGGCAGACACTCCCCGCATCCTGGCCCGCTCCTTGCTTCTCAGGGCGATGCGGAGGAGCGGGATGAAACGTGTAGCAGGGCTCTCGGGTTTGGAAGAGGCGGCGGCCATGGTCAGAGTGCTGGATCTTCCCTTGGGGAGCCGTCCTCTTGTGTCGAGGGGAACCTGGATTCTCGCGGCCACCGTTTCCTCGGAGGTCCTTTTCTTGGGTCTCATGGCCTCGTCAGGTAAGATCCCGCCGGTTGTCTTCAAGATTTTCCGTGCCCTACTGACTTTCTGAACGGGGTTTCGTTTTTGATGGCAGGTTTCGAGCGGAGAGAGCTTCACCTCTCCATCCCGGTCGCTCCAGATATGGAGATGGCTGCTACAGCTCAAGTCACCGCACTCGGGGAACTCCTCGACATGACGCGTGACAAGATCGACGAGATGAAAATGGCTGTCGTCGAGGCCTGCATCAATGCTTTCGAACACAGCGGGACTCCGGACCGCCGCGTCGAACTCGACTTCACGCTCGATGAACTGGAGGGGCGCGCCTTCCTGCAGATTGGCGTGCGGGACGGGGGACACGGATTCGATCCTTCTCGAATTCCCCAGCCCAACCTGGCGGCAAAACTGACACAATCGGGACGAAAACGCGGATGGGGAATCAAGATCATCGAGAGCTTGATGGACGACGTGACGATCGAAAGTAACGAACACGGAACCAGGATCCTGATGAGGAAATACCGGTAATGAGCGAGACGCTGAAAGTCTCCGTCGAGAGGCCCACACCATCTATCGCGATACTCAAGACTGATGGCTATATCAACAACACAGGCGGAGAGGAAATCGCCCGCAGAGCCTATGCCCTCATGGACGAAGGGGTCGTAAGGTTCCTGCTCGACCTGGAGAAAACCAAGATTGTCAACTCGATCGGCATCTCGATCTTGCTCGACATCCTGGAAAAAGTCCTGGCCAAGGAAGGGAAGCTCGCGTTCTGCCACCTGACGCCGACAATCGAAAAAACGTTCCACATCATGGGTCTGGCGCAGTACGCGAAGATCTTCCCCGGGCACGCCCCGGCGGTGACCTGGCTCGGAAGCGACAAGGACTGATCGCAAACCCATGTCCGCCGATATCGTCAGGGCTCACGGCCACCTGGCGGCAATTGATCCCCAGGGAACAGGGGACGCTCTGCTTTTCGAGATTCTGGATGCGCTTCTCCTGGGAGCCGGGTGCTCCCGGGGCGTCATCCTGGATGACAGCCGCCCCCGCAACCTCGTCAGCCGCGGTCTCCCCGGCGGGCCGGAAACTTTCCTCCCGCTGACGACCCAATTAGGAGACCGGCGGCTCGACTCACGGCTCATCTCGGCGGAGGCGTGCTCGGTGATCTTCGGCACGAGAATCGTCCCGTTCCTGGTGCCCCTGACCGCCGGGGACGAAACTCTCGCCATTCTCTTGACGGAAACCCCGCCGCAAGATCCTTCCGGGTTTGCCTCCGTGACCGCTCACGCAGCCTCCATCATGGCCTGGGTGAGAAACGGGGAAAAAGTGCGGCGCACGGACTTCGAACTCAAGTACCGGGTCTGGGAACTCGAGAGCCTTTACGACGTTGGCCTTTCGATTGCCGGGACCCTGGATCTCGAGTCCCTGGCTGACGACATCCTCCTCAAGTCGATCTCACTTCTGAATGCCCGCAGCGGAACACTCATCGTCTGGGAACCCGGCGGGGAAGAAGCCATCCTGCAAAAGGACTTCGGAAGTCCGCTTCTCGACCCTCATGCGGCGCTCTTGCTGCCAGATGAGATCCTCGTTGCGAACACCCGTGCCGAGCGGGCGGCGGCCCTCGCCCAGGCCCCCGCCGAAAAACTCCTTTCTGTCCCGATCCGCTCGGACAACAAGTGCATTGGCGTCCTCGTCGTCGCCGACAAGGAGAACCGGGCCGGCGGCGTGGATAACTTCGTCGGCACGGATGCGCGCACGCTCTCGCTTTTCGGGAATCAGGCGGCGATCGCGCTCGAAAACGCCCGCCTGCACCGCGAATCCCTGGAAAAGGAGCGCATGGAGCGCGAAATCGAACTGGCCGCATCGATCCAGCGCACGATCCTCCCCGAGTCGCTCCCCTGGGTTTCCGGCCTGGAACTCGCTGGGGACAACCGGCCCACGCGCCAGGTGGGGGGTGACTATTTCGATGTTTTCCCCCTCCCCGGCGGCCGCTCGGTCCTCGTTGTCGCGGACGTTTCGGGAAAAGGGGTCCCCGCGGCTCTTCTCGTTTCAACAGTGCACGCGTGTCTGCACCTTCTCGTCGAAACGCCCGGTCTCGATCTCCCCGCCCTCGTGAAGAGGGTGAACCGGCACCTCATCGGGTTCAGTTCCACGCGACGCTTCGTGACCCTGTTCCTTGCCCTCTTCGAACCAGAGACGCGGCGCCTGCGTTATGTGAACGCGGGGCACAATCCCGGCATCGTCCGGTCCGGCGGGGCGTTCCGCCTCTTGCCGAGTTCCGGCGTGCCAATCGGAATGTTGCCTAACGTGACCCACGAGGAAGCGTCTCTTGACATGCTCCCGGGCGATCTCGTCGTGCTCTATTCCGATGGCATCACGGAGGCCCAGACGGTCTCCGAGGAGGAATTCGGGATGGAGCGCCTCGAAAATGTCATCCTGCGAAGCGAGACCCTGCCGGCCGCTCTCGTCACGCGCCAGATCTTCGCCGAGGTGAGCGAATTCACCCGGGGAGCCGCGCAGTACGACGATCAGACCGTGCTCGTGGCGCGTGTCCTGTGAGTGAATGCGAAAGAGCGCCTTCCTGGCTGCCCTGACGCTTTCTCTTTCCTTCTGCACCTTCTCTCGAGACTTCTCGATCAAAAAACACGAACTCTTGATGCCGCCCCCGGGCGGTCTCGTGAACTCGTACAACCTCGAGGAACAACTCGCGGCCGGCTACATTCCGGAAGTTCTGGAGTTCCTTGTCAAATCCAAAGGAGCGGAAATGGACTCCGCTCGCTTTGCCCGCGTCCTGGGCCAGGCAGTCCTCGAACGCGGGGATTTTCGAGCGGCCCGCCTTCCGCTCGAGAGGGCCTTTGCCGGCGAGGGGCGCCCGCATGAGAGGGCCGAAACCGCCTGGAGGCTTTCCCAGAGCTTCTATTGGACAGGCGATTTTGCTCAGTCCGCCGCCTGGGCTCGCACGGCCATTTCTCAGGGGCTGCGTGTTCCCGCCGGGTGGGTTGCGTTTCTCGACTCGGGAAAGGACCTCCACCCCTATTCGGGGGCCTCTCCCGGGGAGAGAATCCGGCTTTCGATGAACGCAACAAGTCCCCGTGTCCCGCGTGTCAAGGTTGAAATCAACGGAAACGTCACGGACGAGATGGTCTTCGATACGGGGGCCTCGATGTCGCTCATCACGAACAAGGCCGCAACGGCTCTCGGGCTCGTCAAGGTTGCCGGAGGAGAAACGACTGCTTATGGACTCCACCGTGTCGCGTTCCCTCTCCACATGGCATGGGCTGATACGGCGCGGATCGGCACGGTGACACTCGAACACGTACCCTTCGGCGTGGTGCCGGACGATGCCCTGACATTCCAGACGGCGTCTGGCGCCGCGTACCAGTTTGCGGGCGTTTTGGGGGCGCACTTTCTGAAGGAATTCGACTGGCGCGTCGAGTACGGCAGGAAGACCCTTCTCGGGCTTCGGCTGGATCCGGAAAAACCCCGTGGCTCGCGGGACCAGAACCTCTTCTTCAGGCGCCTGAAGCCCATGATCCGGGTCTCGGTGAACCAGCGGCCCTGGTTTCTCTTCCTCCTCGATACCGGATCCGAACCGTCCATGGTGACCCGCGCGGGGCTCCGAAAAGCCAAGACAAGCGGCATCGAGGCGCTGGCGCCGATGACGCTCGAGGGGATAGGCAAAAGCCGGGTTTCCTGGGGAAAGATCTCGGACATTACGGTCGGGGCCGGGCGTTTCATGATTTCTTACAAGGACATCGTGGTGCGAGAAGACAGCGAGGGGATCGAGGATGGTGTTCTCGGCTCGTCCTTCTTGGCCAACTTCGAAACGGAGATCCTCTTCAGTAGCATGACCGTCCTTTTTGAGCTTCCGTCCGAGCGGCTCCTTCGGGAATCTCAGGCAAACGTCCCCGCTCCGGTCTACTGAATGGCACGCCCCTCGCTACAATAAGTTCATGGCGTCTCAACTTGAGGCCAGAGCGGCGGGAAGCCAGGACGGTTTCCGCCAGAAAGGGCCATCGAGGGGGCTCGTGATCCTCTTCGGGCTCCTTGCGCTGCTGTCCCCCGGTTGTGACACCCCAGGAGATCTGATGGATCCGATGGAAAAAAGACGCTATCAGATGGTGGATTCACAAATCGTGGCCCGGGGGGTGAAGGATCCGCGGGTTCTTTTTGCCATGCGGAAGGTTCCCCGCCACCTTTTCGTCCCGCAAGCACAGATGCCGTTCGCCTATGAAGATCACCCCGTGCCGATTGGAAGCGGCCAGACGATCTCACAACCCTATATCGTGGCCTTCATGACGGAACAGTTGCAGCTTACGGGGGGCGAGAAGATCCTGGAAATAGGAACTGGTTCCGGCTACCAGGCCGCGGTTCTCGCCGAGATCGCCAAGGAGGTGTTCTCGATTGAAATCCGGCCTGAACTGGCCCAGGAAGCGCGAGCCCGGATAACAGCCGCCGGAATCAAGAACGTCTCCATAAAAGTTGCGGACGGGTACCGGGGATGGCCCGAGGAGGCTCCTTTTGACGGCATCATCGTGACCGCTGCTCCCGAGACCGTGCCTCCCCCGCTCCTCGAACAACTCGCCGTGGGCGGCCGGATGGTCATCCCCGTTGGCGGGTTCTACCAGGAACTCAAGGTCATCGAGCGAAAACCGGCCGGCTTTTTGGAACAGAGCGTCCTGCCCGTGCGGTTCGTCCCGTTCGTCGGAGAAGCCGAGGCCAAGGGCGGAGCCACTCCTGAGCCCGCGCCAGAGCGTTAGGTCCCCTTTTCAACCGCCCGCCGGGCCAGGCCGTCGATGAACTCTGGAAAGACAAGGCGGACAAACCGGCCTGCTTTCCCCCGCAGAGAGAGGATGCGCAGCCGCTGCCTCTTCACCATGGCATCGAGGATCTCGCCGGCTGCTTCCTCGGCCGTCATGACGCGGGATTCATCGACAGCCGTGTGCCCGCGCGGGCTGCCGTCAGAGGTGAGCGCCCTCTTGTGGATCTCGGAGACGACGAAGTCGGGGGCAATCATGGTCACGCCCACTCCGGTCCCGTGAAGTTCCACGCGCAGCGAGTCGAAAAAGCCAAACTGAGCGTGTTTGGTGGCGGCATAACCCGTGCGGGTCGGAACCCCCGTCAACCCGGCAAGACTCGAAACGGCGACGATCAACCCGCGCGACTTCTTCAGTTCGGGGAGCGCAAAGTACGTCGGGTAGACGGAACCGAGGTAGTTGACGCGCATCAGCCGTTCGAAGATCGAGAGGTCCGTGACTTCGTCAAACCGGGCTATCATGTCGATACCGGCGTTATTCACCAGGACATCGATCCCTCCAAAAACGGTCACGGTCTCTTTCACGAGACGTTCCGCCGCGGCCGGGTCAGAAACGTCCATTGGAAAAACCATGACCTCGGCTCCGCCCAGACGGCACGTTTGCGCCACCGCTTCGAGCGCCGTCTGGTCCCGGGCCACGAGGACGAGCCTCGGACGTTCTGGGGCCAGTCTTGATGAAAGGGCTTTTCCGATGCCCTGGGAAGCTCCGGTAATGACGATCGTCTTTTCTTGGAAGCCAACCATGAGTGAGAGGATAGCGTCCCTGAGGAACGACGCGAGGAGGGGGTGACGATGCACGAGGAAATTGGGAAGAGCCGCGAGCCAATAGGAGCTTTGCATCCGCGGCTGACGGTCGCTATTGACGTGCTGCTGGTGATCGCAACGGCCGTCATTATTCTGGCGTGGGTCTTCGGCAGTCCCCTCTTTTACACGGAGTCCGCCCCAGTCATCTCCCCTTTCACGGCATTTTCGCTCCTCCTCATGGTCTTGGTCCGGCAAGCGCGAATCCACATCGGAACGTGGCCGATGGCCTTGAGTCTCGCCGTGACAGGTCTCGTTCTCGGGGGAAACGTTTCGTCCGCCGTCATGCTCGCAACGATGCCGCCTGAGCTTTTCAAGAGCTTCCCACAGATCGTCTTGACATCTGTGATGACCTCCATCGGGCTCGTGCTTTTCTGCTCTCACGATCTCGTCATTTCCCTGAGAGAAACGCCCGAGTCGGCGCCGGCCGCGGACGATATGTTGATTCACCTGGCGCTCGTGCCCGGGAGTTTGAGCCTGCTCGGCTACTTGCTCGGGAATCCTACCTACCTGAGTGTTCACACGGACCCCAGGATTGGCATCTCACCTGTCGAGATGGTGCTCATGGCGCTCTACGCAACGAGCGCCGTCATCTCGAGCCCCCGGCTTTTCCTGTGGCGTTTTCTGGCCTCGGGGTGGACCAATCGCCTTGTTTTTCTTGGTCTCTTCCTCAACCAGTTCGCGGCCCCCGTCTTGGTCGCCCTCATCTTCTCGCCCAGGGGCACTTCGGGTCCGGGACTCGAACTTTTCGTGATGCTTGCGGGAGTCGTCGCCACCCTTTTCTTTCTCACGCTGCAGGCTCGCCTTCTGCGGCGTCAGCAAGCCCAAGAGAAGGCAGGCCCGAGGACCCCGGAGTGAAAGACCTTCTACTCGAGAAGATCTTCCACCGGGATGTATTCCGGGCTTTTTGAGGGCCTCGGGGCATCCGCGAGGAAGAGCCTGGCGGGCGTTCTTGGGCCCAGTTCCAGTCTGAAGACCAGGGGATCGCAAGCCGCTCGTTCCGCAAGCCACTGCTGAAAACCAGCTAGTTCCTGCTCGATAGACCCGGGCGGCACGGATCCCGGGCGCCGGGCAAAAGTCACGTGCGGCCGGAAAGACCCGTCATACCTGTCGGGGGGTTTGAGCCCGAGTTTCTTCAGTTCTGCGTTGGCTTTGATGACGGCATCTGTCCACTCCGCGACCTGCCCATGAAGCTCCATGGCAACAGCGTACCCCGCGTGACCGAGCCTCACGGCACTCGCAGTCAGGCTCAGATCATCCTTTGGGACGGTGAGCGCATGGGAGCGGATCCGGTGAAGGTCCGGGGCCTGCCAGCCCCCGCCGATATAAACCACCGTGACGTGCAGGTCTTCAGGCAGCGTGAAATCGAGGCGTGGAAAGCGGGCAACGGCCTGGGGGAGATTGGCCTGCCACCAGGAAGCCAGGACCGACCCGGAAAGAGGGATTGCCGAGAAGAGGCTCCCTTTGCTGTTTGCTCTGACCGCCAGGCTTCCATCGCTGGAAGAAGGGGTGGCGAGGACCGGGCCATGCAGCCAGGGGGAACCGAAGAGAGCTATCCCCGCAAAAAGAGCCAGGATTGCAAAGGAGCGCCCGTGATTACCGAGACTCGAGACGCCGGGAAAGCGCGGGGAGTCGAGGCTTTTCCCACGTCTTATAATTCCATCTCGCGTGCGCGTTTTCTCCCTTGCCGGCCGCGCCTTTCCCGGGAAAGACTGGAGGCTTTTCATGGTGCGCTTCAGCTGCATGATGCGGTTCCTTTGCGTTTCCGTCCTGGCGGGTTTCTTCCCGGCCTCGGCTACTGAGCCGGCCCTCTGGTTGCGAACACCCGCGCTCTCGCCAGACGGCACGGTCATCATTTTCGGTTACCGGGGAGATTTGTGGAGCGTTTCCTCCGCGGGGGGCACAGCAACGCCCCTAACCGTCCATCCCGCATGGGACGGCCATCCGGTCTTTTCTCCTGATGGCAAGGAGATCGCCTTCGCCTCTGACCGTTATGGCAATCTCGACGTTTTCGTCATGCCCGCAACGGGCGGCGAGGCGCGCCGGCTCACGTGGCACTCCGCGGACGAGGTGCCCGCCAGCTTCACTCCGGATGGGAAAACCGTCCTCTTCTCCGCCTCTCGTTTAGACAGTGCCAGGAGTGCACAGTTCCCGTCACCGGCTCAACCTGAACTCTATTCCGTTCCCGCCACAGGGGGAGCTGTCCAGCAAGTTCTGACGACGCCCGCTCTTTACGCCGTGTGGGACAAGGCCGGGAAGGTCCTCGCCTACTCCGACGTCAAGGGCTACGAGATGGAGTGGCGCAAGCACGACACCTCTTCATTCGCGCGGGATGTCTGGGTCTGGGATGCCGGTTCCAACCAGCACCGGAAGTTGACGGGAGCTGGATTCGATGACCGCCAGCCCGTCTGGGCTCCCGATCAGAAGTCGCTCTACTATCTCTCGGAACGGAGCGGGAGTTTCAACGTCTGGAAACTGGAACTTTCGAACCCCTCCCAGCCGGTCCAGATAACCAGCCACAAAACGCACCCGGTCCGGTTTCTGAGCGCTTCTTTGGCGGGTGATCTCTGCTACGCGTGGGATGGCGAACTCTGGCTCAAGAAAGCAAGTGTAAACACGGGCCAGAAGGTTCCCATTACCGTGGCGATCGACCGGCGAGACAATACGGCGGCCCCCCTCGACGTCTCGGGAGGAATCAGCGAGTTCGCGCTTTCGCCCGACGGGAAGGAAGTGGCCTTCTTAGCCCGTGGAGAGGTTTTCGCCGCATCGGTCGAGCACGGCAGCAGCCGCCGGATAACGAATACTCCGGAACAAGAGCGCTCCGTCAGTTTCTCGCCCGACGGAAAAAGCTTGCTGTATGCCAGCGAGCGCAAAGGCAGCTGGAACCTCTACCGGACGAATCGGACCGACGAGAAAGAGCCCTCATTCTTCAATGCAGCAGCCCTCGCGGAGGTCGTGGTGCTCGCAACACCGGCGGAGGAGTTCCAGCCGCGCTTCTCGCCGAATGGCGAGGAAGTGGCCTATATCGAAGAGCGCACGACCCTGAAGGTTTTGAACCTGAAATCAGGCCAGACGCGCACGGTGCTCGCCGGGGACAAGAACTACTCGTACTCGGACGGTGACCAGTGGTTCGAGTGGTCGCCCGACGGGCGCTCCTTGGCGGTGCAGTTCCTCAGTCCCACTCGCTGGTCCGGAGAGGTTGGGATCGTACCCGCCTCGGGGGAGGGACCGCTCGTGAACGTGAGCCGCAGTGGCTACGAAGACTCTCTCCCGCGCTGGGCCCGCAAGGGCGAGGTGCTGCTTTGGATGACGGACCGTCACGGGGCCCCGGCACAAGCGGGCTGGGGGGAAGAGCAAGACGTTTTCGCGGCCTTCTTGACCCGCCGGGCCTGGGACCGTTTCAAGCTGGACCCGGCGGCGTATTCCCAGGTGGCCGACCGCGAAAAGGAAGAAGAGAAGAAGAAAGAACAGGAGAAAGCCAAGAACAAGGAAAATGCTACGGCGGAAGCCAAGACTCCGAAACTCGCGGAGCCAGTCTCCCTCGAACTCGACCGCCTCGAGGACCGGGTGGCGCGCCTGACCATTCAGTCGTCCGAGTTGATCGCGGCCGCCCTGACGCCAGACGGCGAAACCCTGGTCTCTCTTGCAAAGGCCGAGAAGGGATACGACATCTGGAAGTACACCCCCAGAAAGAAAGAACTGAAACTGGTGACCAGAATCGAGTCTGAAGCATCCGCGGATAGCCCCGCTGATATGCAGCTCGATCCAGAAGGGAAGAAGGCCCTTGTTCTGACCGGCGGACGGCTGGCAAGCGTGGAACTCGAATCTGGAAAGATCTCTCCCGTCAAGGCCGCGGCCCAGTTGGAGTGGCAGGCAGCAGCAGAGCGGGACTATCTCTTCGAGCACGTGTGGCGCCAGACGCAGAAGAAGTTCTATGTCGAAACTCTTCACGGCGTCGACTGGACCGGCATGAAGGCCGCCTATGCCCGCTTCCTTCCGCACATCGACAACAACCGCGATTTCGCCGAACTGATTTCCGAGTTGCAAGGGGAACTGAACGCATCACACACGGGCGGGCGCTACCGGCCGCAACGCAATGATGCGGACGCGACGGCGGCACTCGGGTTCTTCCCCGATCCGAGTTACCAGGGGGACGGAGTGCGAATTCTGGAAATCATCGAGGGGGGGCCTCTACAGAAGGCAGGAACCAAGATCAAGAGTGGCACGGTCCTCACCGCTATCGATGCGCAGCCCATTCAGGCCGGCCGCGACTGGTACGCCCTTTTCAACATGAAGGCCGGCACCCCTGTCCGGATTTCTCTACTAGACCCCGCATCGAAATCGAAGTGGGATGAGACCGTGCACCCCATCTCGTGGGGTGACCAGTCCAGGCTCCTCTACCAGCGTTGGGTGCGATCACGAAGGGCCGAGGTAGAGCGCCTCTCCGGCGGCCGGCTGGGCTACGCTCATATCCGCGGCATGAATGATGGCGCCTACCGCGAGATCTTCGAGGAAATCTTCGGGCGCGAAGTGGCAAAGGACGGCATCGTGCTCGACACCCGCTGGAATGGCGGGGGCAACTTGGTCGAGGCGCTAACGGCGTTCCTCTCGGGTCAAACCTACTACCGGGCCGTCCCGCGCGGGCGGCAAATCGGCGTGGAACCCGCCAACAGGTGGACAAAACCCTCAATCGTGGTGATGAACGAGGGCAACTACTCGGACGCTCACTGCTTCCCGGCGGCATACAAGTCTCTCAAGCTCGGTGAGACAGTCGGGATGCAGGTCCCCGGCACGTGCACATCGGTCTGGTGGGAGAAGCTGCAGGACCGTTCGCTGACCTTCGGAATCCCGCAGGTGGGCTACCTCGATGCCGCGGGCGATCTCACCGAGAACAAGCATCTCGACCCGGATTACATGGTCGACAACGACCCGGAAGCCGAGGCGTCAGGCCACGACCAACAACTGGAAAAAGCCGTAGAAGTGCTTCTCATGAAGCTGCCGAAGAAATAGGGGGCCCAGGACTCCAGCGATTAGGTTATCGGGATGGATAATGTAAATGGGGACAGTCAACTTTCTGATAAACTTGGGGTATGCGAAGGGCGCGAGCGTTTCCGGTAGAAGGGTCCCAGGCGGGGTTCTTTCACTGCATCTCGCGGGTCGTCGACCGCAGGTTCATCATGGGCGACCCGGAAAAGGAGACCTTCCGCAAGATCCTCCGCCAGTGCGAGGCCTTCTATGGCCTCAGGGTGTTCACGTACTGCATCATGTCCAACCACTTCCACATCTTGGTGGAGGTTCCCGAACCGCGGGAATTGAGCGAGGACGAGGTCCTTTCCAGGGTTGCCGCTCTCTACCCGGCGAAATTCATGATCGGTCTGGGGCGCGAACTCGACGCGTTTCGACAGGCTGGCTTGGAAGAGCGGGCTCAGGCTCTTCTGGCCTCCTTCAAGCACCGGATGTTCAGCCTCTCGAACTTCATGAAGTCGCTCAAACAGCGCTTCAGCGGCTACTACAACAGGAATCACCAGCGATCTGGCACCCTGTGGGAAGAACGCTTCCGGAGTGTCATCGTCGAGGGGGAAGAGAACACCCTCATGACCATGGCGCTCTACATCGACCTGAACCCGATTCGAGCGGGCATAACGAGTGACCCTTCGGATTACCGCTTCTGCGGGTACGCGGAAGCGGTGGCAGGGGGAGAACGCGCCCGAGAGGGGATTCGATCCTTGATCTCTCGCAAGCCCGAATCGTGGCGGATCGTACAGGCTGAGTACCGGCGTCTTCTCTACGGGACGGGCGAAGAGACCTCGGTTCGCCAAGGTTTCACGAGAGACGAAGTCTCTGAAGTGGAGGCCCAAAAGGGAACCCCCCCTGCCGGAGCAGGTCTCCGGCGGCGGATCCGGTACCTTTCCGAAGGAGTCATTGTGGGGAGCCGGTCCTTTATTGACGCGTGGCTTACGGGAAACCGCTGGCGATTCGGCGAACGGCCCCTTGCCCGGGGCTCCATGAAGCGGTTACCAGATATCGCCGGGCTGGGCATTCACCCGGAGCCCGTTTCCAGCAGCAGAACCTGGCCGGAGACTCCCCTTCTTACCAGGGAACCGTCTTGACGTCTTTCTCTTCCTTCTTCAACTCGGTACCCGGTAACTGGAATGGGAGCTTCACGTCGACGTCCTTGTTTTTGATAACAAGGGTGTAAAGACCCGGGTCGAACTTCCCCTTGGGAGACTGGAAGTAAAGATCACCCGAGATCAGATAGGTGAAGCTGGCGGAGAACTCATCCCGGACGGTGCCCTGCCCGGGAACCGTGAAAAACGGCAGGCGTTCCTCAAACCGTACAGACGGGAAGTATCCCGTGATGGGGTCCCGCGAAGGCTTTGCGGCCTGCAGGACCCGCTGAATGTCCGTGAACTCTTTCCCGAAGGTCTTCTGCGAGGGCAGTGTCAGTTCCTTGCCGTCAGGAGTGATCAACAGAACATCCTCGCGGGCGACAGAAAACGCCTTTCCACTCGTCGCCGTCAAGTTGGTGTCGAGAAGCATCCAGGGTTCATCGAGATGCGTGCTCGAATACCGGTAGCCAATAACGAGGTGAATGACGCCATCCTTGTACTGCATGACGGTGCGGCCGAGCTGTTTAACCTGTCCCTGTGGGGAACTCGTCTGGGCATCAGCGGCGCCAGGCACGCCGGCCATTGCGAGAAGCGTTCCAAAAACAACTGCGGGAAGAAAACGTTCCAGTCGAGAATTCATGACACTCCTCCTGAGAGTCCGGGAGCGGGTGATGCGTCCTCTTTTTGAGGCGCCCGCCCTCTTGCTGGTGGGATGCGAGTTTAGTGCCCAAGCCGGATTCGAAAAATCAGAGTGACGCTGTTGCTTGGCGGCGCCAGAATACCTCCGTGACGCAAACCAGCTCAGGCGAGGCCTCGCCTGCATCTCGCTACGCGCTCCTCTCCATCGCCGCGGCCGTGGTCACGATCGCGCTCAAGCTGACGGCCTACTTTCTTACAGGCTCAGTTGGTTTGCTCTCTGACGCTGTCGAGTCCTTTGTCAACTTGGCGGCGGCCATCTTTGCCTTTTGGGCGCTCAAGCTGGCCAGTCAACCAGCCGACGATGAGCACGCATACGGACACTCGAAGGCCGAATACTTTGCGTCCGGGTTTGAAGGCTTGATGATCCTCGCGGCCGCGGTTGCGATCGCCGCCGCCGCGATCAGCCGGTTGACGCACCCCCAGCCTCTCGAGAACGTCGGCCTCGGTCTGGCCGTTTCCATTCTGGCCTCTGCTGTCAATGGCGGCGTCGCATTCGTTCTCCTTCGTGCCGGCCGCAGACTCGAGTCCATCACTCTGCGCGCGGATGCCCACCACCTCCTCACGGATGTCTGGACGTCGGCCGGCGTCCTCGTTGCCGTCATCTTGGTCAAGGTTACTGGCTGGCTTATCTTGGACCCCATCATCGCATTGGTTGTAGCAGCAAACATTGTGCTGACCGCCATCCGGCTTCTGGCGGAGACAGGTCACGGCCTTCTCGACCGCGCGATTACCGAGGACGAGTTGAGAGCCATCAGAAAGCTCCTGCGGCCGTACGAGGAAAAAGGGCTTGCCATCCACGCCCTTCGCACACGCCAGGCCGGGCCCCTGCGGTTCGTCGAAATGCACGTTCTCGTCCCGGGCGGATGGAGCGTTCAGAAAGGGCATGATGTCTGCGAGGAAATCGAGCGCGGAGTCGTCGGCCTGCTCCCCCGCACATCCGTCCTCACACATCTCGAACCACTCGAGGATCCCGCTTCTTTCGCGGATGCCGGGCAGGCCGTCACGCTCCCCGCGCGGCCCTCATGACCGCTTGGCGGCTTCTCGGTAGACCTGGATCCGCTTGCGGGTCTCTTCACTCCCCCAGTCCATCACCCCGATCTGGCGGTCAAGGACTTTGCCACTCGCGGCGAGAAACCAGGTTTCCGGAAACTTCTCGGTTCCAAAGAGCTTGGCGGTTTCGCGTTTTGGGTCCAGGGCCATCGGAACCGCTTCTCCAAGCTTCTTCTCTGCCATCCATGTCTCCACTTTTTTCCAGTCCTCGTCAACGGAGACGGCGAGCAGCTCAACATCAGGATCGTCCTTTACTGTTTTGGCGAACTCGGAGAGGCCCGGGAACTCCTCCACGCAGGGGGCACACCATGTGGCCCAAAAATGCACGATGAACAACTTGCCCGCGGGCTTGGCCAGGTCGCGCATGCTTCCGTCGCGGTTCTGTACCGGCAGAGATTTCGCTCTTTCCCCGGCGGCCGGAGCGACGTGGTGGAACTGAGGCGCCAGCGAATCCTTGGCGAAATAGCCAGCGACGATCGAAAGAAGTCCACAAATGACGATGATGGCGGTACGGCCCTGAGACATACTCACGCGCCGGAAGTTACCCCAACTTCCGTTGCTGCGGGCGTTCGGCCATCGACTTCTTGCAGACATCTTCGATGGCGCACCGTTCACAGTGCGATTTCGTAACCTCTCGCCTGCATTCACCAAGAATGCCCGCGCGCGCAAGCGCCCAGTCGTACGAAACGGGATCTTCCGGATCGAGTTCGCGAAGACGGGAAGTCACCTCCCTCACGGCCACAAGATCGGCGGCGGGCCGGCTGGTGAGACCAAGATAACCAGAGATCCGGTGCACGTGTGTATCCATCGGCAAGAGAAGCCGGGCTGGATTCAGTCTTTCTGTTCTCCAGAGGCCAAGATCGAGAGAATCCTGGCGAATCATCCAGCGAAGAAAGAGGTGGGCTCTCTTACAGGCACCTCCCCGTTCGGGACTCGGGAAAAGGAACTGCAGACCTCGCGAGAGCGGTTCTTGGTAACGGCACGCATACGTCTTCCTGAGCGCCGCGTAAAATGAGACGAGGCCCAGGAAAGTGTCTCCCGAGCCAGTGTCCCCTGCTCTGAAGAGGCCGCCCAGACTGCCATATTCCTTCATGACGCAAGCGATAACGTGCATAAACGCGTCCATATCGATCGCGGAAATCCAGCGGTGGACGAAATCCGGAGAGACAATAGGGGCCGAGTCCTCGATAGAGAGGAGGGAGGAGGCAGGCGTTGGATTCAGGGGATGAAGAGAGGCCGAGATGGATTTCTTTATCGACGCCACTCTCCCAAACGCGAGTGAAGCAGAGATGAAGGCCACAACCTCCTGATCGGCTGGCTGCAGGTATTGATGAGGGAAATAGAGGGGATCGGACTCGAGGTGAGTCCCGCCGTACTGAGCGCGCAGGGCGTTCAGACGCAGGCCGAGAAGGGGAAAAAACCGTTCCCCCGGCGGTTCTTGCGGCGACGCCCTCTTGAAATCCTTCATCGTTTTGCGGCCCAAGAATACTGAATCGAAGCGGGAGGCCGCCCCTTCCGGCATCTCCCAGAAGAAGTAACGAAGAGAACGTTAGAGAGGTTGATTCTGTGGTCCATATGAGGATCCCGCTGGATTTCCGAGACGAGACAGCGAGCCGGTTTGTTAGCATCGAGTCCGTGAAACGACCGGCAGGCGCTCCCGCCATCGCACCCAAGGATCCGGCGCGCAACTCACGGGTGATTCTGGCAGGGATTTTCGGACGAAAACTTGACCGTCCCTCGGCCGAAGACCATCTCGACGAACTCGAGCGGCTTGTTGACACCGCGGGTGGACGAGTCGCCGCCCGTGTGCTTCAAGAGCGCGAGGCGCCGGACCCCGCCACTTTCTTAGGACGCGGCAAACTCGTCGAAGTGGCGGAGCTGGCACACAACATCGAGGCTGACTGGATTGTCATTGACGACGAGCTTTCGCCGTCGCAAGTTCGAAACCTGGAAAAGGCCTTGCCGGTTCACGTGCTCGACCGCCCGGCGGTGATCCTCGAGATCTTTGCCTCTCGCGCCAGAAGCCGGGAAGCGATGACGCAGGTGGAACTGGCCCGTTTACAGTACCTTCTGCCGCGCCTTTCCGGGAGCATGGCGGATTTGGCGCAGCAGCGCGGCGGAGGGGCGTTCCGCGCGGGCGGCGGTGAAAAGAAAATCGAACTCGACCGCCGCAAAATCAGGCGCCGCATTTCCGTGCTGAAGGAAGACCTCGTCAGAATCGAGAAAAGTCAAACCGTCAAGAGACGCCGCATGCAAAAAGTCGCGGTCGTCGCCCTGGCCGGTTACACGAATGCCGGCAAGACAACGCTCTTCAACAAACTCACCTCCTCCTCCGAGTTTGCCGAGGATCGCTTATTTGCCACGCTCGATTCCCGGCATGCCCGCCTCCTGGGCGTCGAGGGACGCCCCATCGTCGTTTCGGATACCGTCGGGTTTCTTCGAAAGCTGCCGCACTCACTCGTGGCGTCGTTTCGTTCGACGCTGCGCGAAGTCGAGGACGCGGATCTCGTGGTTCATGTCGTGGATGCCTCCTCGCCGCAGGCAAGCGAACAGCGCCGGGTGGCCGAGGAGGTTCTGGAGAGCCTTGGAGTCGAGATGGAAAGAGTGCTTCTCGTCTACAACAAGATCGATTTGCTCCCGGTTGGGGCTGCCACGGAGGGGGCCCCCGGTATCTCGGCCCGCTCGGGAGAGGGGCTCCCTGAACTGAAGCGGACCATTGTCTCGAGGCTCGAAGCTCTCGGCACCGCTGTCGCCATTCCTGTCTTTGCGACGGAGCCCGCTCGATGAATCTGAGCCTTCCGCCCCGGTTCCAGCTCATTCAAGTTCTTTCCGGGAACATCCCCCGGGTAGCTGTTGTCTTTGACAGGGAACGCGGCGTCCGCTGTGCCCTGAAGTTGACTCCCGCGCCACACCCGGAAGACCGGGATGCCCTGAGACAAGAGTTTCGCCTGCTCGCCTCACTGGATCACCCCTCGATCGTGAAGGCCCGGGAGTTCGGCGTTTTTCCAGATGGCCGCGCGTGGCTCTCGATGGACGAAGTGGCCGGGCCGGATCTGGCCGAATTCGCCCGGGCCCGGGCTCAGCTGGAAACCCTCTCGGCTCTCGTCGACGTCGCGCACGCACTCGCTTATGTCCACTCTCGCGGACTCGTTCACGGCGATGTCAAACCCGTCAACGTCAGGGTCGCCGGAGAAAGAGCCTTCCTGCTCGACTTCGGTCTTTCCGTGGCCCAAAACGAAAAGTCGGCGGGCGAGCTGAGGGGAACGCTCGGTTACGCCGCGCCCGAAGTCATCCGCGGGGCGCGCCCGGACCGCCTCTCGGACCTCTACTCACTCGGAATGACGTTCTACGAAGCTCTCACGAGCCGTCTTCCGACCGCTGGCCGCGACCTGGCCGGGCTCCTCAGGTTCCACCTTGACGAAGAAATCAAACCGGCGTCCCGTGTGAAACCAGGCATCTTCCCCATCCTGGACCGTATCCTCAACCGGCTCCTGGAAAAAGAACCGGGCGCGCGTTACCCCTCTGCTCACGCCTTGCTTGAAGACCTGGCGCGCGATTTCGGACTCGTCCGCGGCGCCACCTACGATGGGCGCCCCGAACTCCTCACCCCCCCATTCGCCGGCTTCAAGAGCGTGATGAGCCGGTTCACCGAAGAATTGACGAATGCCCTCAGGGGAAGGGGAAAAGCCATCCTCGTCACCGGCCCGGAAGGAGCCGGAAGGACACGGCTCCTCTCAGAGTGGCGAACCCTGGCTCAATCGGAGTGCGCCCTCGTCGTCGAGGGACACGCCCGTGCTGGAGACCGCACCCCCTACAGACCAATCCTGGATGTTCTCTCCGCGCTCACGAGGCGGGGCGGTTCCGCGGGCGCCTCGGCCAGAGCAACGCTTGCGCGCATGGCTCGTATCGCGGCGACCCAGAGCGACGACTTCTCCATGTCCCGGCTCCTCGACGAAAGCACTCGGCTCGCCTTCTTCGAGGAAGTCCTCATGGCGTTCGAGACCTCCCGGGAAGCCCTTGCCGGCGACCGCCCCCTGGTCGTGCTCCTCGATGACCTCCAGTACGCCGACCGCTCGACCCTGACTCTCCTCTCGTTCCTTTCGCGGGCCATCGAGAACAAACGGATTCTCTTCGCGGGCACATCGGTCGATTCCGCCCGGCATCCGGGCGAAGGAATCGTTCATTCGGCGCGCGAGATCGCGGCCGAACTCGGCATTGCTTCCTACTGGTCCCTTCCCCCGCTGGAAGAAGCCGACGTCGCCTCGGCGGCCGCCGTCGCCCTTGGCCAGAGCCAGCTACCGCTCGATTTCGTCCACTCGCTGCATCAGGAGTCACAGGGACGCCCGGGACGTCTCGTGGATCTTCTCAACCACTACGCGGCGACCTCGGTCCTCCTCGTGGAAAGCGGCCGGCTGCGTATTGACGAGAAGCGCCGCACCCAGATCGAACGGCCCGCCGGATCCCAGGAACTTGCCGATGCCCGGCTCAAGAGCCTCGAGGAGGATAGCCGCTGGGTCCTCTCCGTCCTTTCAATCGCCCCGGCCGACATGACGGTCGAACTGGCGCGGCGCCTCCTGGAAGCCGCCGGTCCCATGCCGGGCGAGAATCCGAATCAGCCCGTCGAGGGCGTGTCGAAAAAGCTCGAATCCTTCGCCGCTGCTGGCTTTCTGCGCGTCAGAGAACCGCTCGGGGAGGCGAGCTACGAGTTCGTGTCTCCCCACGTGCGCGAGACTCTCGACCGCTCCCTCGATGTGGCCCTCAAACAGCGGCTTCACGAGGCGGCGGCTAACTACTTCGAGCAGCGCGTGGCCCTCAGACCGGACCTCGTGGCACCGGCAGCGGAACACGCCCGGTACGGGGAAGATGTCGACCGGGCCATCCGTCTCGGTTTGGCGGCGGCCGAGAGAGCCGAACGGCTGTTCGCCTTCGATTCGGCGATCAAGTCATACGTGGCGGTGCTCGAACTCTACAAGAAGATCAATAGGCCAGAAGAGAGTTCCGCAGTCCGCGAGCGCCTGGGCGATGTCTATTTCCGTTCCGGCGACCTCAGACGAGCCCTCACCGCCTACAACGCCATCCTCCACGACCTGGACGACAAGAAGGAACAGGCGGTTCCAGAGAAGAAACTCCATCGCCTCGGTCTTCTGCATTACAAGATCGGGATGATCCGGCTGCGCAGAGGTGACCTCGGCGCCGCATTAACGCTCTTTGACAAGGCAGACCGCCAGCTCTCGAAAACGGGCTCGGTCGAAGAGAAAGCCTGGCTCCTGGATGCCCTTGCCAGGACTTTCCTCGACCGTTCCGAGCCGGAACGCGCGGAGGAAAAGGCGAACGAGGGACTGGCTCTCGTCAGCCAGGATGGCTTCGAGGATCTAAAGGCCCTGTTTCTCAGCACGCTTGGATCCGCCTCATTCCAGCGAGGCGACTGGCAGGCCGCCGAGAAGCACCTTCTCGAGGCCATCGAAAAGGCGAAGAAGTCGAGCCGGCCCGAACTCATCCGGCGCTCCCTCTCGTCGCTCGCCGCCACCTACTGGAAAACAGGCCGCTGGAGCGAAAGCGAAGAGATCGAACGGGAGTGTCTCAAGGAAGCCGAGGTATCAAAGGACCTCTGGGGGTTGACGGCCTCGCTCACGAACCTGGCCATCATCTGGTGCGGCCGCGGCGATTTCACGTCGGCCCGCCCCCATTTCGAGAGGGCTCTCGAGATTCACCGGCGCCTGGGGTCGCCCTCCGGCCAGGCATCCGCCCACATGAATCTCGGTTTTTGTGATGAGGTCCTCGGCAACTGGGACGAATCCGAAACCAACTACCGGCTGATGCTCGACCTCCTTGGCGAGGATCCCGTCACGCGTCCCGTCATCGAAGGAAAGGCGGCTCTTGCAAACCTGATCAGGAAACGCGGAGACCTCTCACGGGCTGAAAAACTGCTCTCCGAGGCACTCTCTCTCGCTCGCGGGATCGGGGATCGCGATCTGCTCTCCGCCGTCCTTTACCCGGCCGCGCTCGTGGCCAAGGACCGCGAGGAGTACGAGGAGGCCCGGCGCCAACTGGACGAGGTCATCTCGGAGATGGAAGCTTCGGGCACGAAGGGCGGTCTGACACGCGTCTTGCAGTCCTCGGCGGACCTGGCGCTCATGATGAAGGACTTGGCGCGCGCCGAGAAAGACATCCAGAAGGGCCAGGAAATCGCCCAGGAACTCGGGGACCACTACGACCAGGCACGGTTCAAGGTGCTCGAGGGCCGCCGGATCCACACCTCGAGCGCCCTGGAGGAGGCGGAGCGGCTCTTCGAGGAGGGGATCAAGCAGATCTCGGAAATGGGAGCGCAGTACGACCTGGGCCGCGCCTATCACGAATGGGGCGTCCGCACCCGGGAGCGTCCCAGGGCTCAGAGCCGGCTGGCCTCCGCCGCCCGCATTTTCGAGTCCCTCGGCGCGAGAAGAGACCTCGAAAGAACGCGGGGCGTTCTCGAGAGAATCAGTGCAAGCGCCCAGATCGAAGCCATCCTGGCGCCCGCTTCACGGGAAGGAGTCATCGGCCTTTACGAGGTCTCCCGGATCGTCAACTCCACGAGAGACCTCTCGGCCGTTCTCGAGGACACGGTCGACCTGGCCCTCAAGCGGCTCAACGCGGAGCGCGGAATGATCCTGCTCAACGATCAGGTGACGTCTCGCCTCTCGATCCGGGTGGCCCGGAATCTGAAGACCGGCAAGGAGGAAGAGGCAGAGACCATCTCGCACAGCGTGGTGCAGAAAGTCGTCAAGGAAGGAAAGTCGATTCTGGCCGCCGACGCGCGCGTGGACCCGCGATTCCTGGGCCGCGAGTCGATTCTCGCCCACTCCATCGTTTCCTTCCTCTGTGTCCCGCTTCGCGTAAAAGACCGCATCAGCGGGGCCATCTACATCGACCATCGCGGCGCCCCCCGGCTCTTTTCGGAGGGGGACCGCGCTTTCCTCGAGGCCTTTGCCGACATGGCCGCCGTGGCGATCGAGAACGCCCGGCTCTATGAGGAACTCATCGAGGCCCGGCTCCGCCTCTCGGTGGAAAACGAGAGCCTGAAGGCAAATCTGACACGAGGCTGGAGTCTCGAGGCACTGATTGGAACCTCGGACATGGCCCGCCGGGTGAAAACAGCCTTGCCGCGCGCCGCCGCCGGCACGGGAACCGTCTTGATTCGAGGAGAGAGCGGAACGGGCAAGAACCTCGTGGCGCGCATTCTGCACGCCCTGTCGCCCCGCAGTCAGGGGGCCTTCATCCAGTTCAACTGCGCCGCCCTTCCAGACTCCCTGGCAGAGTCGGAACTCTTCGGACACGAGAAGGGAGCCTTCACCGGCGCGGACCGGAGAAAACCAGGCCGTTTCGAACTGGCGCAAGGGGGAACGATCTTCCTCGATGAAATCGGCAAGACCACCCTCGCCATTCAGGCCAAGCTCCTTCGCGTCGTCGAGGACAAGGAGTTCGAACGCGTGGGGGGAACGCAGACGCTGAAGACAGACGCCAAGATCCTGGCAGCCACGAACCTGGATCTGGAAAACGCCATCCAGCGCGGTGAGTTCCGAGAAGACCTCTTTTACCGCTTGAACGTGGTGCCCATCGAGCTTCCCCCACTGAGGAAACGCGCGGACGACCTGCCGTCACTCGTGCAGCACTTCGTCACGAAGCTCTCGCGAGACCTGGGAACCGATCCAAGGCGTCTGGACACAAGCGTTCTCGACTTGTTCGCCCGCTACCCGTGGCCCGGAAACATCCGGGAACTCGAGGCGACGATCCACCGGGCCCTCGTCCTCACTCCGGGAGACGTGCTCACGGCGAAGGACTTCCCGTGGATTCTCGAGTCACCGCTGATCGCCCGTGAGGGGACCACTCCGGCTGGCGGGGCGGCGAAATCGGCCATCGCGCTCGATCCCTCGACCCCCATCGATGCGGAGACGTTCGAGAGAGTCCTGGATGGCGTCGAAAAGGAACTCATCGAGCGCGCCCTGGCCGAGTCGAGGGGAAGAATCCGCGACGCCGCCCGCCGCATCGGCCTGGCTCGCAACACGCTCAAGGCGAAGATGAGTAAGTACGGCCTCAGGGGCCAGGAATAACGGGCTGATTCGAATTGGAATTACGCACTCAGGGTTTTGGGGGCAGGCCGCGGATGACCGCCGCCAAAGCCCCCAGATCCAGAGGCTTGGAAAGGTAATCATCACAACCAGCTTCCAGACAGCGATCGCGGTCACCCGGCATGACGAGCGCCGTCAACGCGATGATTCGAACACCCGAGAGCGTCTTCATCCGCCGGATTCTGCGTGTGGCCTCGAGCCCATCCACGCCAGGCATCTGAACGTCCATCAGAATCAGATCGGGGTGGCGGTGCACGGCCTGACGGACAGCCTCTTCCCCGTTGCGCGCGACAACCGTCCGGTAGCCGCGGGCCTCCAGGAGCGCGGCCGTCGTGTCAATGATGGTTTCATTGTCTTCAGCAATGAGGATGACCCGGCCCTTGCCTTCAGGGATCCCTGACACCAGCGGGCGCACGCGCTCGGGAACGGCCGGAGCCGCTTTCAGGGGACCCTCGGGAAGGAGGCCCGGCAGCGAAACCGTCACGCGGGTCCCCTTGCCCAGTTCGCTCCGCATCTCCACCTTGCCCCCATGAAGGTCAACGAGCTTCTTGACGAGAGCAAGCCCCAGCCCGGCACCTGAATGCTGCCGGGAAAGGCGGCTGTCCAGTTGCGTGAATGGCTGGAAGAGGCGCGGAATATCCTCCCCGGAAATGCCGATGCCCGAGTCCCAGACGCAAAAGTGAACCTCGGTGCCGTCCTGATCAGCCCAGGCATCAAGCCCCAGCCGTCCCCCTTCCTGGGTGAACTTCACGGCGTTGGAGAGCAGGTTCACGAGAATCTGCCGCAGCCGCCTCTCATCGGCGAGCATTCTGAGGGTCTTGGGCTTTACGGAACACTCGGCCAAGAGTCCCTTGCGCTGCGCGGCCTGCTGAACGAACTGACTGGCCGAGGCGCAGAGCGGTTCCACCCACACGGGATACGGCTCTAGTTTCACCCTTCCCGCCACGATCTTCGAGATGTCGAGAATGTCATCGACGAGGGCGAGCAAGTGCCGGCCGCTTCCCTCGATTGTCTGTAACGCCTTTATCTGGCGTTCGTTGAGGGGGCCAGGCAACCCTTGAATGAGGAGATCGGCGTGCCCCAGGATGGCCCCAATCGGGGTCCGAAGCTCGTGGGACATCGAAGCCAGAAACTGGTCCTTCAGGCGGGCCGTGAGCGCCAGCTGTTCATTTGCCTGCCGCAACTCCGCCGCCCGTTCCTCGACTTTGGCCTTCAGAGACCGCCGTTCCGCCTCGAGTTCCTCCTGGGCCTTTGTCCGGGCGGCAAACTGACTGAGCTTGGCCCCGATATCGCAAAGGATGGGAATGAGGCCCGAGTCTTCAGGCTTATGTTGCCGGCTGAAGAGAGAGAAGGCTCCGTTGATTCCCGCCATGTTCACGAATGGCACGACGACGGCTGACTGCAGTCCGCACTCGAAGGCCAGCTGAGACCTCTCGGTGAACCCTTCCACGTTTTCGAGCCAGAACGCGGTGCGCGACTCTATTAAATGTTGAACGGCGGCATCGGACTCCGCTGAAATGACGGCCGGACTCTCTTTTTCCAGTCTCGTGAACGCGGGCTGGCCATCATGAAAGACACACAGAAGTTCGCTTCTCCCCGAAGACGGGTCGTAAAGGAAGATATCGCCGAAATCCCATCCGAGCCCGGTCACGAGGGTGCGCATGATGGCGGGCCCCGCCTCGCGAAGGGACGCCGCGTCCGAGAGGATGCGCGAGACCTCGAATTCGACTTTCCGGATCCCCTCTTGCCGTTTTCGCTCCGTGATGTCCCGTATGTTGAGAAGAAAGACGGGCCTATCGGAAAGGCTCAGTTGAACCATGGAAACTTCAGTGTCGAAAAGTGACCCGTCAAACCGCCTGAAAGTCCATTCGTACTCGACGTGGTCCCTGGAGAGAAGCTCCTGTCTAATCCGCTCGCTCTTGACGGGCGTGGCTGTTCCACAGGACTGAATCTTGGGAGTCAACGCTTGCGGGGTCGAGGAAATGAGCGCTTCCCGGCTGGGGGCGCCAAACATGGTGACCGCGGATGGATTGCATGTGATCAGAGGCTCGTAGGGGCTGGCCACGATGATGATGGCATCCGCCGCTCCCTCGAAAATCAGGCGGTATCGCTGCTCCGCGTCTCGCAAGGCGGCTGCGGCCGCATCTGCTTCCGTCATGTCCCGGACAATGGCAAGGACACGGCCCGAGGACGAGTCTCCGGCGGGAATCAGCGTAATTTCGGCGGGAAATTCGGTCCGGTCCTTTCGCAGGGCGGGGAACCTTCTCGTTCTGAACGCCATCTGCCGATCGCGGGGGACCAGGTAGAACGCAGCCCGGTGGCGCGCGTGCTTCTCCCGCAACGGCTCGGGCACGATGGACTCGATGGAGACACCGGTCATCTCACCAGCCTCGAACCCGAACATCTTCTCGAGTTGCAGGTTGCATTCGATGATCCGTCCCTCGTCATCAACGATGGCGAACGCATCGGGAGCAGCACCGGCTACGGGCATCTCTGGCTCCGGGTTCATGGTCCCTTGGCTCCCTTCGCTGGCCTGTCTGGAATTGTAAAGGTGAAGGTGCTCCCCTTGCCTGGCCAGCTTTCCACCCGGATCTGCCCCCCGTGGAGTTCGACGAATCGTTTCACCAGGGCAAGCCCCAGCCCGGTCCCCTCGAACTGGCGTGATTCAGAGGCGTCGAGCTGATGGAATTCCTGGAAGATAATCTTCTGATCATCCTCGCTCATCCCGATCCCCTCGTCCTTCACGCGGATCTCGAAGACTCCCTCCGCGTGGCGCGCCCTTATCAAGACTCTCGACTCGGCTGGAGAGAACTTGACCGCATTCGAGAGGAGGTTGTAGAGAATTTGCTTGATCCTGACATCGTCGGCGCGCATGACCGGGAGGCCGTCCGGAACATCCACGTCAACCAGAACGCCGCGGGGGTCCGTGATTCCCTTCATGGCCGCCACGACATCCTCGATCGTCTCTTTGAGGGGAAAGACCGAGAGTTCCAGTTCCATCTTTCCGGCTTCGATCTTCGAGAGGTCGAGGATGTTGTTGATGACCCTCAACAAGTGGCGTCCGGACGTGTTGATGTTGGCAAGAAACTTCCGTTCCCTTGGGGTCAACCTGTCCGCGATTGCATCCTGCAGCACATCCGAAAATCCGATGATCGAGTTGAGAGGCGTCCTCAGTTCGTGGCTCATGTGAGCCAGAAAGAGGCTCTTTTCCTGGGTTCTGCGGTCAGCCCTGGCCCGTGCTTCCTCCCGGCGCTCGATCTCCTGCAGCATTTCGTTGAAAGTATCGCAGAGGAGGCCGATCTCGCCCCCGCCAGATTTCTTGACCCTGACGGAGTAGTCCGGCGAGCGGGAAATCTGCCGGGTCGCGGCGACAAGCTCCAGCATCGGTCTAGAAATGATCCGCTGCAGGCCGAGGGCCATCAGGATGGCGATGGCGAGAATGGTGAGAACGACGGCAAGGGTCATTCTCAGATGTGTTCGAACCCGGGAATCGAGGGCTTCGGTAGAGACCCCCAGGCAAATCCAGCCATTGAGTTCGCCGGGAATAGGGATGGGTTCGACAACGTGAAGCACACCATTCTTTATTTCCGCCCCGATCTCGAGCTGCGGACGAAGCGGTACGGCGCTGCCAGACTTCTCATAGGACGAGAAGAGGGCTCCCTTCGAGTCGTAAACGGCCGCGTAAACGACATCTGGAACGCTTCTGAGCAAGGAAAGGCTCTCCTGAGAAGCCTTCTGATCCGAGAAGACGATGTCAGAGGCGCTGTAGTCGCCGACGACGCGTGCCATGAGCGTGGTGCGCTCTTCCAGATCCTTTTGGAAGGCCTGGGCATCCCGAATCACGACGAAAGTAAAGGTGCTCCCGAGAGAGAAAAGGGCCACGAAAATGGCAAAACCAACGAGTTTGACCTTGAAGGAGACGTCGAGAATGTTCTTCACCGGTGCTCCTCGGGGGCGACAACGCGGGCCAGCTTAAAGAGGCGCGAACTGACCCCGAGGCCGCTCTTGCGGACCATGCCCTCATTGATCTCGAATCGAACATGGTCCTTCTCGAGATAGAGGTTGATGAGGACACCGCGCTCCGCGAATCCGGGAGTGTCACCGATGGTCAAGATGGGTCTTCCCGCGGTTCGAACCAGAATGCGTTCGAGTGAAGTGGCGTACTCAGCCGGGATGAAAACGGCGTGGCAGCTATCGAGGGCTGCGAGGTCCGTCACGACGGAAACAGCCGCCGTACGGTTCTTGATCATCCGCCCCGCCATGACTTCCGCGAGATTCGTGCCGAACGGGTTGCTGCCAAGAAGACAGACTTGAAAAGGGCCTTTTGCGTCCGCGCCCAGCCCCGGCCATTCGATGAAGCGTGTGAAACGTTCCACGAGTTCGGCCTTCAACCGGTACTCGGGAACACCGGCGGCCTGGATGAGGAGGGTCATCCCAAAAACAAAGCCGCCAACGCATCCTCGTATTAGCCGGTGAGGCATTGCACCCTCAGGTTAGCGCAGAATAGGATCAGAAAGCCGATGGCACGAACCAAGTCGATTCTCATCGTTGAAGATAACGAACAGAACCTGGAACTCGTGGAGTATCTTCTCGAGCAGGCCGGGTTCCGGATTCTCGCCGCAAAAAACGCCACTGACGCCCGCATCCTCTTCCGGCAGCACATCCCTGATCTCGTCTTGATGGACATGCACCTTCCAGGTCGTGATGGCCTTTCCATCGTGCACGAGTTTCGGCTCGACCCCGTTGGCGGAAAAACTCCCATCGTTGCCTTGACAGCTTATGCGATGCGGGGCGACAAGGAGCGCTTCCTCGCCGGCGGGTGCACCGGGTACATTCCCAAGCCGATCGATCCGAAGACGTTTGTTTCGGAGGTTAGGCAGTACCTTCCGGAAAAGTGACGCCGTTCTCTTCAAGAAATGGCGGTCAACACGGCCGAGCCGTAGCAGAATCCCTCTGCCTGGAGCCACGATGGAGAGTCTGATCGAGGGGAAATACGAAGTTCTGGGGAAGCTCAACGAGGGCGGCATGGGAGCCGTCTACAAGGTGCGGCACGTTTTGCTCGACGAGATCCGCGTCGTCAAGGTGATGAAACCGCGAATCCAGGACGATGAGGATTCCCGGCGCCGGTTTTTCCAGGAAGCCAAGATGGCGACCGCCTTGAAACACCCGAACATCGCACTCGTCTTCGATTTCGCCGAGGATGACGATGGCACTTTTTACATGGTGCTCGAGTACATCGAGGGGCTCAACCTGTCGGACTATCTGGAACGGTACGGGCTCCCCTCTCCCAGACTGGTCATCGAGACTGGTATCCAGACTCTGAAGGCCCTTGCCTACCTGCACCGGAATGGGATCGTACACAGGGACATCTCTCCAGAGAACATCATGCTGACGAGAAATCTGGAAGGAGGGCTTCTCGTCAAGCTCATTGATCTCGGAGTGGCCAAACGCATCGAGGGCACGCCCTTGACGACGGCTTCGGGGGTCTTCGTGGGCAAGCTTCACTACGGCTCCCCCGAACAATTTGGGGCTCTCAAGGGCGCTGAACGGCTTGACGGAAGAAGCGATCTCTATTCCCTTGGCTGTGTCCTCTACCTCCTCCTCACAGGCAAGCACGCGTTCTCGGGCGAGGACATCCAACAGCTGGCGAGCGCGCATCTTTTCCACCCGCCCCTCCCTTTCGAGAGCAGTGACCCGGAAGGGCGAATCCCAGAACCGCTGCGTGAAGCCATTCTCCGCGCCCTGATGAAGAACCGGACAGAGCGATGGGCCACGGCCGAAGAAATGGCCGAGGCCCTCAGGAGGTGCGAACCATTCCTGGACCCTGGAGGGCTTCTGATGCCGCCCTCCCTCGGGCCGGATCAGAAGGTGCAGAAGGCCATTACGGAGCGCATGGATACTGGGTTGTTTCAGAAGACGCCAGGGAAGGGGAAGAAACCATCCGTGAGTCCGACGTCGTTGCCCACGGAACGCGTCACGGCCGCGGGAGAACGTTCGGTGCTCGGCTGGACCGCGTCCTTACTCGGCGGGGCTTTCGTCTTTTTGCTCGGAGCCTACCTCTATCGAACCCGGGTTCCAGCACCGGCCCCTGTCGTTCCATCACCCACCGTGGGTCCAGCCGCCGTGGGCATCGTCCTCTTGACGGCCGCCCCCTGGGCGACGGTTGTCAGTGTGCGGGACGCCTCGGGAAAGGAACCGCCGGAAACGAGGGGGATAAAGACACCGGCCCGGCTCTTGCTGCCCCCTGGCACCTACACGGCCCGGCTCTCTTTCAAGGGACAGGAGTTTGATGTTGCCTTCGAGTCCAGGGTGATGGAAGTTGTGAACGTGCAGGGACACGCCCCGGGCTTCAGCGCCAGGGAAGAGGCAAGAGAGTATGTCCCGTGAGGCACGGAAGACCCGGTCTCTCGCCCCCGCCGCATTGATCGGGGCTCTTTTTGTCTTCTTCTCGCTTGCGGTTCACGGGGCAGACCCCGTGCGGGATTACCAGAAGGGACTTCGGGCTTTCCGGGCGGGAGACTATGCCTCGGCGGCCACGGCGTTTCGCCTGGCCGCATCGAGCGATTCGCAGGAGGGACCCCAGAAACTTCGAGTCTCGGGAGTTCTGTTCGAGGACTACTTCCCTTTTTACTTTCTGGGGCTCTCCCTCGAGCACATGGGGGATTCCGAAAACGCCCTGGCGGCGCTCACGGAGTCCAGACGGCAGGGGAAGATCAAATCCGTGCCCGAACTGGAGGGACAGCTTGAGGCAGCAATGGCACGGCTGCGTCCCTCGCCGACACCCGTTCCGAGGGTGGAGCAGGAGAGCCCGCCAACCCCTACCCCGGCCGTGAACCGGCTGGAAGAGATCGAGATCTCCCCGACGCCGTTCGCGAAGGCGGCGAGGGTCCCCACGCCGGCAGCTTCGCCCCTTGCCACGGTCCCCCCCACTCCTCCTCCCGTCGCGGAGGACGAGATGATCCGCACCGGAATCGAACTCTTCTTCTTGGGGAACTATGACGGCGCGCTCGTACAACTAGGTCCCAAGGCCTCGGGAAGCCCCAAGGCAAGACTGTTTTTCGCCCTCTCGCTGGCGGGCAGGATTCTGCTGATGCCGTCTCCTGATCCAGCTCTTCTGAAAAAGGCCCGGTCGGAATACCAGGAGGCTCTGGGCGCGGGCGCCGCTATTCGCCGCAGGGAGTCCATTTCGCCAAGAATCCTCAACCTGCTCGAAGGATCTTCGGGTAGCTTTCCACCGTGAGATGGCAGCGTGCGTTCTTTCTTGTGGTTCTCTTCTCCCTGTTCCACGCGAAAGAGAGTCCTGGACAGGGAATTGACCGGAATGTGAGTTCGGCCCAGACGAGCGGATTTGGCTTCGGCGCCAGAGCGCTTGGAATGGGCGGGGCCTTCATCGCGATCGCGGACGACGCGTCCGCAGCTTCCTGGAACCCTGGCGGCCTGGGCCAGCTCATTCATCGCCAGGTCACCCTTTCAGGCAGTCTTAATAGTTACGAAACAGCCACGACGGGAGACGAAACCCTGATCTCTCTCAAAGGCGGCGAGGTTTACCGCCGGGTGCAGGACGACACAGCCCTCTTCAGTCAGGACGGAGGGATTGATTTCGCAAGCTTCGTGCAGCCCGTGACCCTGGGGGAACGAACCGTCACGCTGGCACTGGCGTACACGAAGCAAGGCCGGTCTGGCGAGTCGTCTCAAGACATCTACTTTCGCGACTCGAGTAATTTCCCCAACCTGCCAGATCTCGTCGAGCGCCCCTACGGGCAGGGCGAGATCGCAGCCACGATTACCGGTTCCGGCGGGCTCGACATCATTTCGCTTGGTATCGCAACCGGGTTCCTCTCGAAGCTCTTCCTCGGGGCAAGCGTGAACTACTTCCGCGGTGAGGTGGCGACAACCGGGGAAGCGCGCTTCCGCGGCGCCAGCCTGAGGGACGAGTCCGGCGCACCACACTACCTCTTGACAAGCGACTATATCGAGAGCGATTTCTCGAACCTCCCCATCAAGGGCCTGAGCGCCAATCTGGGCATCCTCTACAAGCCGTCCGCATGGCTCTCTGCCGGCCTGGTTTACCGTAGCGGCTGGAGCAGCACCGAGAATCACCTTTACCGTCTTCGGAACAGGGGCTATGACAGGGATCTTTACCCGGATGGCCGCGTTTACGACATCACCCTCACCTCGAACGAGTCATCCACGATCGAATTTCCTCAGTCTTTTGGCGCGGGAATTGCGGTTCGCCCTTACACACCCTTGACACTCTCCGTGGACGTCACGTGGACACAATGGTCACGCGGCAAAATCACGAACTTCCCGAGAGCGGTGCAGACCTGTGCCAACCCCGAGTGCACGGAGGGCAAGCTCGTCTTCGTTTATGGTGACGTGGCGTATCCATCCGAGAGCCCGCGAGAGGCGAATCTCCAGGAGGACCAGGTTGCTTTGCGCCTCGGCGCGGAGTACGTCTTTCGGCCTGGACGCGTTCTCGTTCCCGTGCGGGTTGGGGCTTATCGCACCCCCGCGATCGCGCCCCTCTTTTCAGACCGGGTTCTCTCCGCCGACCAGCGGGTCTTCGACACGGATCCTCACACGCCCTTCACGGGGCTGACCGCGGGGGTGGGCGTCGTCTTGCCCGTGGGGACCGAGACCCGGCTCCTCGTCGATTTCGCGGGCGTCGTGGAAGATGCCGCGAGTGGATGGAACATGGATGTCTCGCTCACCTCGATGAATGGCGAGGTCATTGGCCGCAGTCAACGCACATCCAGCCGGCAGGTGACGAACAAGAGGTTCATCGGCTCCCTGATTCTCTACTTCTGAAGACTCCGCTCAAAAGAAAGGTGCCATGAAGTTCGCTGCCCCAAAGTCCGCATCCCCAGCCCCGGATATAGCTCCTCTCTCGGACCGAATCCCGCCCGGTGGGACGGATGACCCCGATGAAATCCTCGGTCTTTTCCTGGACTGGGTTGCTGATATTGGTCTGGTTCTGTATCCGGCACAGGAAGAGGCGCTTCTCGAGATCATGGCCGGCAAACACGTCATTCTCGGGACGCCGACGGGATCCGGAAAATCCCTCGTGGCGCTTGGCCTTCACTTCAAGGCTCTCTGCGAGGGAAGGATCTCGTTCTACACGAGTCCGATCAAGGCTCTGGCGAGCGAGAAGTTCTTCTCTCTGTGCAACGACTTCTCCCCGCAGAACGTCGGAATGCTCACCGGGGATGCGAGCATCAACGGAAGCGCCCTGGTCCTCTGCTGCACGGCCGAAGTGCTCTCGAACATGGCGTTGCGGCTCGGAGAGGATCTCGACGCCCCGTACGTCGTCATGGATGAGTTCCACTATTACTCTGACAAGGAGCGCGGCGTGGCGTGGCAGGTGCCTCTCCTCGTCCTTCCCGGCACCCAGTTCCTGCTGATGTCGGCCACGCTCGGGGACACGAGCGCGATCGAGGAACGGCTAAGGCACGATACCGGACGCGAGACCGTTCACATCACCTCCGAGGAACGTCCGGTCCCGCTCGACTTCGAGTACCGCGAAATGCCCCTTCACGAGACGATCGAGGACCTTCTGGCACAGAAGAAAAGCCCCATCTACGTCGTGAACTTCACCCAGCGCGAGTGCGGGGAACTGGCCCAGTCGTTGACGAGCGTGAAGATCGGCAGCAAGGAAGAGCGGGAAGCCATTCGCGGTATCGTGGCTCAACGGCGGCTCTCGACCCCATACGGCAAGGAATTCCGGCGGCTTCTCTCGTTCGGGATTGGCGTTCACCACGCCGGGCTCCTGCCCAGATATCGCCTGCTGGTCGAACAGCTGGCGCAGAAGGGTCTCTTACAAGTGATCTGCGGGACCGACACCCTCGGAGTCGGAGTGAACATCCCGATCCGTACCGTGTTGTTCACAAAACTCGCCAAGTTCGACGGATCAAAAGTCGGACTTCTATCGGTCCGGGAATTCAAGCAGATCGCCGGACGCGCGGGGCGGCGCGGTTTTGACGACAGGGGAAGCGTCGTGGCGCAGGCCCCAGAGCACATCGTGGAGAAGCGGCAGGCGGAAAAGAAGTCCGAAGCTTCGGGAAAAAAGAACACACGGACCTTCAAGGGCCCCGCCAAGGGTGAGGTGTCGTGGACGTTGGAGACTTTTCAGAAGCTCATCTCCCGCCCGCCCGAAACATTGAAGTCTCGATTCCGGCTCACGCACGGCATGATCCTGGACTTGATTCAGCGCGATGCCGATGACGCCCGTCCCGGGGGACTCTCACGAAGAAATTTCGAGGCGCTGCGGGATCTCATCACCCGTTGTCATGAAGAGGACCGCACAAAACCGGGCTTGATCAGGCACGCGGCTCTTCTCGTCAAGTCGCTTTACCGGGCGCGCATTGTGGGTCCCGCTCGGGAAGAGCGGCCGCAAGGCGGGGAGTTTTTTCGTGTGCGCGTGGCGCAAGACCTGCAGTGGGATTTCTCTCTGCACCAGGCGCTCTCCCTCTTCGCCCTGACAGCGCTTTCGCGGCTAGATCCGCAGTCCCCGTCGTATGCGGTGGATGCCGTCACTGTCGTGGAATCGATTCTGGAGGACCCAGACGTCATTCTGAGAAGGCAAACGGACAAGGAGAAAACACGGCTCATCCAGGAACTCAAGGCGGATGGTGTTCCCTACGAGGAGCGGATGGCCCGGCTGGAGGAAGTGTCTTATCCGAAACCGCTTTCGGATTTCCTCTATGGGGTCTATAACGATTTCCGAAGCGATCACCCATGGGCTTCCGGTTCCGACGTGAGGCCAAAGTCAATTGGCCGCGAGATGTTCGAGACGTTTGCGGGCTTTACAGACTACGTCAAGAGCTACGGCCTCGAACGGAGTGAAGGGGCGCTTCTGCGCTACCTCTCTCAGCTCTACAAGACGCTCGACCAGACCGTGCCCGAGACGGCCAAGACGGATGAGTTCTGGGATGTTCTGGGGTACTTCCGTTCACTCGTCGGAGAGACCGACTCGAGCCTTCTCGAGGAGTGGGAGAGCCTTAGACATCCGGAAAGGCTTCTTGAGAAGAAGCTTGAGGGTGAGCGGATTCGGGAGTCTTCCTGGATCACGGAATTGCTGGGGAATGCGAGGGTCTTCGCGGCGAGGGTCCGGGCCGAGATGCAGCTTCTCGTACGGGCGCTCTCGAAGAAGGACTGGGAGGAAGCGGCCGAACGCGTTCATCTGGACCCCGCGTCTGGAATGGAATCGGCGTGGGGGCCGGAGCAATTTGAGACGGCCTTGGAGCCGTTCTTTCTGGAATACGAGGAACTCCTGGCAGGGCCCGAATCGCGGCTTCACCAGTGGACGAACATCAGACCAGCCGGGCCGCGCCGCTGGGAAGTGACCCAGACGCTGCTCGACCCCCGGGCCGACAACCTCTGGGCCGTCTTTGCCGAGATCGATCTGCGGGACGGCACGGCACCGGAGGGGCCAATTCTGAGAGTTAAAAGAATCGGGGTTTAATGCGTCTGCTCGTGGCTTTGCTCGTGTGCAGACGAGCCCAGGGCATGCGTCTCAAGCGTGAACCGGGCGGAGGCCGAGCCCTCCGATATCCGGCAACCGCCGCTCCGAGCCAGCAGACAGGGACCGTTCTCCGAACCGCCAGCGGTTTCCCGAAAGCCAGGAGTCAATGAAGGACCGGCTCCCCACAATGAGTCCTTCTGATAGGTACCGGACCCGCTTTCGAAGCACGGGCCCGGCTGGGAGTTCACCCTTCCGGGCCTCCACGTCAGACACGTCATCTCTCGTGAAGCCCTGGCGGACAGAGGTTTCTTCTCCAGTTGCGTAGAGGAGACGCCGGTACTCAGCCTGTACGATCCGCCACGATTCGGGCTTGCGAGAGATCAAGGATCGAATCCCCTCTCGGGCGCGTTCTCCCCCTGCCACCGCTTCCGCGTACCCGCAGAAGCGGTAATCCGAAGGGTCACTCGTTATGCCCGCTCGAATCGGGTTCAGGTCGATGTAGAGCGCCATGGTCATGAGGGTGTTCTCTTCCCCCTCGACGATGACACTCCGGAAGCGTTCTTCCCACAGGGTGCCAGATCGCTGGTGATTCCTGTTGTAGTAGCCGCTGAAGCGCTGTTTGAGCGACTTCATGAAGTTCGAGAGGCTGAACATCCGGTGCTTGAAGGAGGCCAGAAGAGCCTGAGCCCGCTCTTCCAAGCCAGCCTGTCGAAACGCGTCGAGTTCGCGCCCCAGACCGATCATGAATTTCGCCGGGTAGAGAGCGGCAACCCTGGAAAGGACCTCGTCCTCGCTCAATTCCCGCGGTTCGGGAACCTCCACCAAGATGTGGAAGTGGTTGGACATGATGCAGTACGTGAACACCCTGAGGCCATAGAAGGCCTCGCACTGACGGAGGATCTTGCGGAAGGTCTCCTTCTCTGGCTCACCCATGACAAATCTCCGGTCGACAACCCTTGAAATGCAGTGAAAGAACCCCGCCTGGGAGCCCTCTACCGGAAATGCTCGCGCCGTTCGCATGGTTTGAGCTTACCATAGAGTTGTCTGTCCCTGTTCCCGTCCCTGTCCCCGTCCCCATAAGCCGCTTCGGGGGGACGTCTTCGTCCTGGGGCTCCCCGAAGCGGCGGCGCGGCGGAACGCTGGGCGAGATTCTAGAGGAGGCGGGGGTTGTGTGTTGTGCTTTTCCTCACCCCCCAGGTTCATTCGGGAATGGTGAGTTTGTTTGCGGCCGCGTTGATCTGGCCGAGAGAAATTCCTCCATCGTTTGGGGGAACCAGCAGATTTCTCAGAACCCTCAGTCCGCGCTCTGATGCTTTCATAATGATCAGTTCCGAGAGGAGGGCATTCTGGAAACAGCCTCCCGAGAGGATCAAGGTCGAGGCACCATCTCGAACCGCGACGCGGGTTGCAAGAGAAGAGAGTCCCTCATGAAAGCCGCGAGCCAGACTGGCAGCGGAGGTACCGAGCTTTTGCTCCGAAAGGAGCGTCGTGACGGCGGACGCCCAGTTCACCTCGAATTCCAGGCCGCCGTCCCGGGTCTTGCACGGTTCGATGGAGAACTCGAGAGGGATGGGGGTAAGAGTTTCCATTGCGGCGAACTCGACATCCATGGCCGGCTGCCCCTCGAATGTGCCAAGTTGGCGGAGGTCAAGAAGGGCCGCCACGGCATCGAACAATCGGCCCACGCTCGAGGTTCTGAAAACGGAAACCCCCCGCTCGAGCATCGCCGTCAAAACGCGCCTTTCCTGGGGAGAGAAACTCCAGATCTGATCGAGTCCGCCCGGCCCCAGGATCTCGAAGAGGAGCCCTGCGGCAGCGCGCCGCGGTTCCTTAACGGCCTTCTCCCCTCCCGGCAGGGGAAAGGGGCGGAAGCGTCCGATTCGAGTGAGGGTCTGGTTCTCGACTCTGAAAAACTCGCCTCCCCACACTGTCCCATCGGGTCCGTACCCCGTGCCATCCCACGCAAGACCCAGGGCATGGCCCTGGAATCCTGTCTCGGCAAGCACGGAGTGAATGTGGGCTTCATGGTGTTGGACCTCGAGACTGGGAGTCGTCTGGCTCTTTGACCACTGAACGGTTGCGTACCCCGGGTGGGCGTCGGTCACGAGGGCGCGAGGGGTGACGCCATACAAAGCCGGGAGATCGCGCACGGTCTCCTCGAAGGCTGCACGAGCCTCTGAGCCTCCCATGTCGCCGATGTGCTGGGAAAGAAACACGTTCGTCCCGCTGGAGACGGCGATGGTGACCTTCTGGTGCGCTCCAGCCGCGAGGAGGGGAGGAAGAGGACCGGTGAAAACGGGGAAGGGTGCGTATCCCCGGGCGCGGCGGAAGAAGACGGGTTTTCCCCCGATGACCCGCAGAACCGAGTCGTCGACGGGACGGGCGATGGGCCTGTCGTGGACGAGGAAGAGGCCGGCAACGCTTCCCAGGCGTTTCAGAGCCTCCTTCTCATCGGTACAGATGGGCTCATCCGAGAGATTCCCACTCGTGGCCACGGCCGGTCCTCCGAGTTCGTCGAGAAGCATGTGATGAAGAGGTGTGTACGGCAGGAAGAGGCCGAGGTTGGGATTGCGGGGAGCGACCTCCGGGGCGAGAGCTGTTTTGTTCGCGCGGGCCACGAGCACGATCGGAGCCTGGGGGGAAGCGAGGAGTTCTTCCTCAAGGGCGGAAATCGAGGCGATTTCGCGCGCCGCCACAAGTGATGAGACCATGACGGCAAATGGTTTCTCTTCCCTGTTCTTTCGCCTTCTGAGTTCTCGCACGGCCTCGGAGTTACAGGCATCCACCATGAGGTGGAATCCGCCGAGACCCTTGACGGCCACGGGCCTGCCGGCGCGAAGGGCTGCAACCGTCTCGAAAAACGCGGTGTCGCCCCGCGCAAGAACCTGTCCCTTTGAGTCCCAAAGTTCAAGCGCAGGTCCGCACCGGGGGCACGCGGTTGGCTGTGCGTGAAATCTCCGGTTCCGCGGGTCCTCGTACTCCCCGCGGCAAGAATCACAAAGGGGGAAACGGGCCATGACCGTCCGGGCGCGGTCGTACGGCAGCGAGAGGACGATGGAGTAGCGCGGGCCGCAGTTTGTGCAGTTGAGAAAGGGATACCGGTACCGGCGATCCTTCGGATCACGGCACTCGGCCAGACACATTGAGCACGCGGCCAGATCCGGGAGAACGATGGCCGACACCTTCCCCAGGGACGTGCTCTGGCGAATCTCGAAAAGGCTTGCGGGGATAACTTCGACGCCACGGGCAGTGACAGACCGGTAGAAAGCGTGCGGAGGAGCTTCCGAAACGAGATGCTCCCTGAACAGATCGATGAGTTCCCGTGGACCCTGAACCTCTATCCTCGCTCCAGAAGGTGTATTTCTTACGTATCCAGAGAGGCCGAGCTGGGTGGCTATGCGGTGCACGAACGGTCGAAACCCAACACCCTGCACCGCGCCAGAGATGTCGATCTGGAGGCGTTCTTGGCTGGTGGATGGGGGAGAGGATTCGAGTTTTGAAGTGGGACCTGGAAACCGAGGGGGATCCGCCATGAGGCCGGAGTATCGCTCCAACCGCGTCACGGCTCATGGAGCCGTGACGCCCGGATCAGGACTGAAGGAGAAAGAAAGAGCGACGGGTTTCAGTGACGGGTCCGCGCGCGAGCCCGGTGTTCGAGGTGCTTTTTCTTCTCTTCGTTACGCTGCTGGCACGGCAGGCACTGCGTCCCGGGGATGGGGCACACGTGATCCCAGCGGGCTTCCCGGTCGTAGAGTTCCCCTTCGATCGCGCACTCGTAGCAAAGGAGACCGCTGGCCTCCCAGGGCTCGGTGACAAGATGGGGGCAGTTGGGAGTCGCGCACGAGTGCGCTTCCATTTTCTGTCCCGGGGCAGGCTGCTTTTCGAGGAGTTCGAGGAATGTGGACATGAGTCACCGCTCCTTTCCGGAAGCCGCTTTCTCTCCAGCTGGAGTCCGGTCTTCCCGCGGAGAGGCGGGGAGACGTCCGGGCATCGGGGTGCCCCCGGTTCTCGTCTCCTCGCAAATTTTCGGTCTCTCGCCGGTTTCCCTTCGTGGGTCAGGGTTCCCGGCATCTTCTATCAACGCTTGAAATGATCTGCGAACACGCTCTTTTGCCTTGGGGTCTCTCAGGAGCCGCGAGGCATGGTGGTAAGAGAGCATGACGCCGTAGACGTCGTGCGCAAATTGTTCGGCATCCAGGTCATGCCGGAAAAACCCCTCGGCAACAGCCATGCGGGCCATTTCCGAGAGAACGCCAAGCCATCTGCGCTGCAACTGGACCAGCCGGTCTCTGAGGAGTCCTGGACGGTCGTCCAATTCCGTTGCCGCCGCCACGAAGAAACACCCGCCTGGCAGAGGATCAGACTTTGGCCAGTCCAGCCAGTGCTCGAACATGGACCGGATCCGCTCTTCCCCCTCCGGCTCGGCAATCGCCGGCCGGATGACGTTCTCGATGAAACGCAGGGCCGCGTAATCTATGACTTGGACCTGTAACGCTTCCTTGGACTGAAAGTGCGAGAAGAGGCCGCTCTTTGAGAGCTTCAACCGCGAGGCCAGGGGGCCGAGTGAAAGCCCCTCGAGTCCGGCTTCACTCGCCATCGCAAGAGCCTCCTGCAGGATCGCTTGCCGGGTGAGAGCCCCTCTACTCATGCTCTAAAAATAGAACGATCGGTCGTTCTTTTCAAGGGTTCCTGGAGAAAAAGGCGAAATTTTTCTGGATGCCTGAACTCAGGGAGAGATGTTGAGCCTGGTTCGGGGGCCTTGCCACGGGTTACGATAGGAGTCACGGTTAGCCCCGGAGTCACGGGGTGCTGGAGGATTCCTAAGCATGCCGACGAAAGATCTCACAATCGCCATGGTCGGTTCTGGCGGTGACGGTATCGTCACGATGGGCGACATGATGTCCCAAGCTGCCGCAAGAGATGGGCTGAATGTCATTAAAGTCGAGGCCTACGGTCCCCAGATCCGGGGGGGCGAATCCTCGTGTGTGGTCAGGTTGAGTAGCGACCCGCTTCACGCGCAGGGCGACTACGTTGATGTGATTGCGGTTTTCAACTGGGGTGACTTCTCGCGATTCAAGGGAGAGATTCTCCCGAAGCGGGACGCTGTAGTCCTTTACGAGAGCGCGGATCCGAACCCGCTCACGAAGGAAGAGATCGGATTGGGGAGTGAGGCCCGGTTTCTCGCGGTACCCTTTGCAAAACTGGCGACCGAGGCGGCCGGCACGAAGGCCGCAAAGAATATTCTCTCTCTCGCCATCCTGGCGGAGATGTTTGGTCTGCCGGTAGCCTCCATTCGCAAGGCGGTGGAACACAAGTTCGGGAAAAAGCGGGCCGAACTCATGGCTTCGAATCTGAAGGCATTCGATGCCGCCGCCGAGTTCGTCAAAACGATCGAGGCGGATGTTTCGGACAAGAAGCTTGTCTACACGCCAGGGACGCCAAAAATCTTGATGTCCGGCAACGAGGCGGCTGCGGTCGGGGCCCTCCACGCGGGATGCCGCTTCTTTGCAGGCTATCCAATCACCCCCTCCTCCGAGGTGCTTCATTTCTTGTCAGAGTGGCTTCCCCGCTTCGGAGGGAACGTCATCCAGACAGAAGACGAGTTGTCGGCCTTTGGCGCTGTCATCGGAGCCTCTTTTGCGGGCGTGAAATCGATGACCGCGACTTCTGGTCCTGGCTTGTCCTTGATGACAGAGATGCTCGGACTTTCGTCCATGGCCGAAATTCCAACGGTCATCGTGGATGTCCAGCGCGGCGGGCCCTCGACGGGCCTCCCGACGAAGAGTGAGCAATCGGATCTCTGGCAAGCGGTCTTCGGAAGCCACGGGGACGCGCCGAGAGCGGTGATTGCCCCCTTTGACGTCGAGGACTGTTTCCACGCCACGGTCGATGCGTTCAACATCGCCGAGGAATACCAGCTTCCAGTGATCGTCCTCTCCGATCAAGCAATCGGTCAAATGCGGGCCTCCCTGCCCGCGGAGTCCCTGAAACACGACGTGAGAGATCGAGTTTTGCCCGAGACGGGTGACGGGAAATACCTTCGGTATGAGGACACCCCCACGGGCGTTTCGCCCATGGCGATTCCCGGAATGAGACACCTCATGTATCAGACGAACGGGCTCGAACACAACGAGGCGGGGAGCCCGGCCTCCATGCATCTGGTTCACGAGAAGATGAGCCAGAAGCGGTACCGCAAAATGGGCCTGCTCGGGGCCAAGTACAAGACCTACAGACGCTACGGACCCGAAAGCGCTGATCTCGGGATTCTGTGCTGGGGATCTTCCAAGGGACCCGTCGAGGAAGCGGTCCTGAGCGCAAATGCCCGCGGAGAGAGCGTTTCCGCATTCGTCCCCCAGATGATCCACCCTTTTCCCGAAGAAGCTTTCAAGCAGTTCCTGGCGAGTGTGAAGGACCTCCTGATCGTCGAGATTTCGTTCGCCGGACAGTTTTATCGTTACCTGAGGACCTTCCTCGATCTACCCGAGAACCGGCTGCACCACTTCAAGCGCTCGGGAGGGAAGAACCTCAGGGTTGGCGAAGTGGAGGAACAAATCAAGAAGGCGCTCGAACACGTCGCCGCGCGTGAGGAGGAGGTGCTGGCATGAGCACGGTGGAAACCGCGGAAATCCCCGTCTTTCAGCCCGGGGACTACAAGACTGATCTGAAACCGGTCTGGTGTGCCGGGTGCGGCGACTTCGGCGTCCTCACCGCCGTCTACCGCGCCATGGCCCAACTCCAGCTCCTGCCCTGCGAGACCGTTGTCGTTTCCGGTATCGGCTGCTCGTCGCGTCTCCCCGGCTACGTGGCAACCTACGGGTTTAACAGCGTTCATGGACGCGCGTTGACCATGGCCACCGGGATCAAGGTGTCCCGGCCCGAACTCAACGTGCTGGCGGTCGGCGGCGACGGAGATGGCCTGGCCATCGGAGGTAATCATTTCCTGCACACCGCCAGAAGAAACCTCGATATCACTTACATCCTCATGGATAACGAGATTTACGGGCTGACGAAAGGACAGGCGGCTCCCACGACTCCCTCCGGAGACAAGACGAAGTCCACCTACTACGGAAACCCGGAACCCGCTTTTGACCCCTGCGAACTCGCCATCTCCATCGGGGCAACCTGGGTGGGCCGCGGATTCTCAGGGGACCTGAAGACGACGGTTGACCTCATCGCCGCGGCGATGAAACACCACGGATTCTCCTTCCTCAACATCATGTCGCCTTGCGTGACGTGGCGCGGAGACGATCAGTTCAAGAGCCTCAAGGCCAAGCTGAAGCTGATTCCCGCGGATCACGACAAGAGTTCCCGGGTCGCGGCAATGGCTTACACCCGGGAAACGGATGTCCTCACAACTGGCGTTCTTTACGAGATAGAGGCGCCTTCCCTGATCGACCGGCTGACTCACTTGCAAGAACTGGCCAGCAAGAAGGGTCCCCGGCCAACGTCAGAAGACGTTATCAAGTCGTTCTATCCACCGTTCTAAGAGTTCCGGCTCGTGGTGAGAGCCTCTCCCTGAAAGCCAAAAAGGGAGAGGCTTTCCTCTGGGTTACGCCTTCAGGGCTTCCACCACCTCGACGCGCGGCTTCGGACCGCGAAGGATGGACCGAACCAGGTTTCCCGTCGTGGCGTCACCAAAAGTCATGACATAAAGAACAGAGGCGGTGGAGAGTCCGAGACGGCGGACGATGGCCCGGTCCGAGTACCCCTTCTCATGGAGCGTCTTGACGGTCCCTTCCAGCTCGAGAAACCACTGAAGTTTGCCCCGAATGGCCTCTTTTCCTTTCGAGAATTTCGGCCGGTGCGCGCACAGAATGGCCTCGAAATCGAGACGGAGGAACTTCGTAAGAGATGCGATCGAGACGTAGAAGTCCTCATCACCTCTGAAGACCTTGATCCTCTCGGCAACGAAGGCATCTCCAGAGAAGAGCCAGCCTGTTTCGGGGACGAAATACGCGACTTGGTCCGGGCTGTGGCCCGGAGCCTCGATCACATGAGCCTCGTACGGACCGAAAGGAACGGTTGCGGGTGTCTCCGTGGCCGCGACCGGATCCGCCTCTCCCCAGAGAGCGTGCTGGTAGAAGCGCCGGGGAAGCCGCCGGCCCACGAGTTTCACTCCTGACCTCGAGGCAAAGATCTGGGTGCCGTGTTTTGCCAGCAGAGCCGCATTGCCGGAGTGGTCTTCGTGGTGGTGGGTGAGGAGCGCCCGTTCGACCCGGGACTCCCTTGCAAAAGAGTCAATCTCGCTGGCAACAGAACTGATCCCCGTGTCGATCATCGCGTTTCCGAGCACGTAGCAATAGACGGGCAAGACTTCGCGGCCAAAGTAGGCTCGCGACATGCGAAGAACGGTGACACCCTCGAATGAGGTCCTCTCGAAGGTATGCGTGGCGGGAAACGGAAAACGAGACCAGAACGGATCGAGATAGTGGTAGAGCGGACGCATGGCAAACCGTGGAGCGCCGGACGGGGAAGGAGTATTCTCATTCCGCCCGTACAGGTGCCTCAACGATAAGGATAGCCGGAACTGGAGGATTCGACATGGCACGAACGGAATCCACGATGATGCTCACTCCAGGGAAAAGGGCCCCGGAGTTTTCTCTGCCGGATCTCGATGGACGGCTCGTTAGCCGCACGGATTTCGAGGGGAAGCCGCTTCTCGTGGTCTTCATGTGTAACCACTGCCCCTACGTCAAGCACATAGCGGACGCCTTTTCCGCGTTTGCGAAGGAGTACCAGGAAAAGGGGCTCGCCATCGTGGGCATCAATAGCAACGACAGTTCACAAAATGAAGAGGACAGCCCCGCGGCCATGATGGCCGAGGCCGCGAAACGGGAATACGTCTTCCCCTACCTCTTCGATGAGACTCAGGATGCCGCCAAGGCTTATCGCGCTGCGTGCACCCCTGATTTCTTCCTCTTTGACCGGGAGCACCGGCTCGCCTACAGGGGCCAATTCGATGCGACCCGCCCGGACAAGAACGAAGATGGCACCTACAATTCCACGCTTCATCCCCCCACCGGGGACGCCCTGCGAGCCGCGGCGGACGCCGTGCTGTCGGGCCAGCCGGTTACGATTCGCCAGCGCCCCAGCATGGGCTGCAACGTCAAATGGAAGAGTGGAAACGAGCCTGAGTACTACGGCTGACACCCCCCAGCCGCAACACATGACACGCAGGTTTTCCACGCCTCCCGCGGCGGGAGGTCTGGAATGGTTTGCGTTCGCCAAAGGTCACGCCAAGAAAGAGAGGCCAGCCCCGTGAGCCGTTTGTTTTGCCGGATGCGAGAAGCCGGCTCGAAACATCCCAACCGCCCCATCCTGGAGTTGCCAGATGGGGATGTTTTCAGCTGGCGAGATTTCGAGATTCTTTCCGCGCAATATGCCCTTCTCTTGGCTGATTTCGGCCTGGAACGGGGAGACCGCGTGGCCGTCCAGGTGGACAAGTCTCCCGAAGCTCTCGTCTTGTACCTGGCCTGCCTGCGCTCTGGCCTCGTCTACCTCCCCATGAACCCGTCCTACCAGGAAGACGAGGTCCGCCACATCTTGACGGATGCCAACCCCAAACTATTCGTTATCAAGCCGTCACGCGGAAAACCAACAACCGATTATTTTGCCCTCTATGCACCCATGAGAGTCCTGACGATGGGAGCGGACGGCTCCGGAGTCTTGCCAGGTCTGGCACAAGCCATGGACACGGACCACGACATCGTGGACTGCCAGGAAGACGATCTGGCCGCGATTCTGTACACCTCGGGCACGACCGGGCGGCCCAAAGGGGCCATGCTTTCGCACGGGAACCTCCTGTCGAACGCACAGAGCCTCGTGAAGCTCTGGTCGTTCAAGAGCACCGACGTTCTCTTACACGCTCTTCCCCTCTTTCATGTCCACGGGCTTTTCGTGGCGTGCCACTGCGCCCTCTTTTCCGGAGCGAAGATGCTCTTCTTGCCCGGTTTCGAAGAGACGGCCGTCATCGGCTGGCTGCCCCGGACAACCGTCATGATGGGCGTGCCCACCTACTACACCCGTCTCCTGGCCCGGCCAGACTTCACCAAGAAAACCTGCCCAAAAATGCGTCTCTTCATCTCGGGGTCCGCACCGCTTAGCCCGGAGACGTTTCACGCCTTTCGGGAGCGTACGGGGCACGCCCTGCTCGAGCGGTACGGGATGACGGAAACGGGGATGCTGACGTCGAATCCGCTCACGGGAGAGCGCAAACCGGGAAGCGTGGGCCGGCCCCTGCCAGAGACTGAAGTACGGGTCACCAAGGAGAACTCGAATCCCGTTCCAGCCGGAGAACCGGGAATGATCGAGGTTCGCGGCCCCGGTGTCTTTTCCGGGTACTGGGGCCGCGAGAGGTCCGGGGAAGACTTCACTCCCGATGGGTGGTTTCGCACCGGAGACATGGGACAGATCGATGACGAGGGGTATGTCACGATCGTGGGCCGGGCTCGCGACTTGATCATTTCCGGGGGGCTCAACGTTTACCCGCGAGAGGTCGAGGCGGTACTGGAAGAGTGTCCGGGGGTCGCTGAGGCGGCAGTGTTCGGCATTCCCGACCGGGACCTCGGGGAACGGGTTGCAGCCGCCATCGTTCGCTTGGACTCCGCCTCGCTCACCGAGGATTCCGTGAGCGCCTTTGTCAAGTCCCGGCTGGCCCATTTCAAGGCGCCTCGCCGGGTTCTCTTCGTGGAGCAATTGCCGCGAAACGCGATGGGCAAGGTCGAGAAAAACTCACTGCGCAAGAGCCTTCTCGAGGTGAACTGACCCGCCCGCTAGGCCCGGCCCCGGCTTTCGCCCTCAAAGACTCCACCCGCGATGAGATGGGCCGCCCGGAGAGGTTCCGGGATGTGCCCGCAGGTGGCGGTTGCCTGGATGACCTTCATGGCTTCCTGAAAAGAGAGTCCGGCCCTCTGGATGAAGACGTTTCCCGTGCGCTCCATCGGGCCGGCCTTCTCTATGAGGGCCCACTTCCGTTTGCCGCCACGGACCTTCCCGAGAAGAGCGGCCCGAATCGCGTCGAGGTCGGGCCGGTGCCTGGCAACAACGAGGACGGGGAGTCCGAGGGCGGAATTCAAGAGTCCAATGTCGACCACGTTGAAACCGCCAAGAGCGATGCCCTGAAGCATGACCAACTGGAGGTGCTCTCGAAACCGGCAGCCTGAAATGACTTCTGTGAGCTTCGCCGTGGAGTTGACACCATCCTTACGTACGCGGGTGCTGAGGACTCCAGTGAGCTGGCTGCCGGCGAAGACTGTACCGATGACAGGAACGTCTCCACGATGCTGGCGCGAGAACGGAGCGTCATCGAAGCCCGCGACGTGGGAAAACGGCCTCGGCTGAAAGGGGGCCTCCACGAGGCCGTTTTACCTCAGAATGCCGCGGAGCCAGCGGGTCACCGGAAAAAGAAAAACGGCGCGGCCGAAACCGCGCCGTTTGATTCAGGTGAGGTAATCGCGCTTACTTGTTGGCGCGGTAGGTCGCCCACTGGGAAGCCATGCGGTTCTTCTGGCCAGTGCTGAACTGGTACATGCAGGAGTCGTCGGTGTAGTCCATGAAGTTGGTGATGGGGTCGAGGCCGGAGATCGTCGTGCAGGAATCGCGGCCCGTCGGGCAACCGTAGGCAGCCGTCTTCTCGGCCGGGGTGTCGGAAACGTAGTCGCCGCCGTTCGAGGCATTCTTGGCGCAACCACCCTGGAACGTGTGGTAGAGGCCCATCCAGTGTCCAACTTCGTGGGTCGCCGTGTCGCCGAGGTTGTAGGGAGAAGCCGTGCCACCGGGAAGAGACGCGGTCAGGATGACAACACCGTCCATCTTGGGCTTGCTGGCATAGCTGGAGGGGAACGTCGCCCAGCCAAGAAGGCCACCGCCCATGTTGTTGAAGTAGATGTTGAGGTCCTTGGCCGTTCCCTTACGAAGGGCGTTCTTCATGTTTGTCTCGCCCGTCGTCCCGGGCTGGCAGGTGTAATAGGAGTCGTTGTTCGTGTAGTCCGTGGAGACGACATTGAACGCATAGCCCGCGGAAGCGTAAGCGTTATTGAGAACGGTCATCTGATTCGTGATTTGCGTTGCCGTCGGAGCGCCCGCACCCGCCGAGCTGCGAATGACGTGGATGTAAACGTTGATCGTCGTCACCGCGTTCAGGTCCATCTCATGGCCATGCAGAAGCATGTGGTCCTCGACCTCACGCTCGATGGCTTCCAGCTGACCTTCCTCGAGTTCCTCGGTGGAACAGCGGCGGCCGCTCTTGACGAACGTCTCCTGGTCAGGATAGGTGATGCCGTTGAAGTGGAAACCCGTGTTGTCGATCGAGGAAGCGGAGGAACCGCTGTCCTGATACTGGGCTTCCCTCTGGGCCATCATCGGCATGGCGAGCAGAGCGGCGATCCCGGCGGCGATGAGCATGTTCTTTTTCATTTTTCCCTCCAAAGTGAATTTCAAACTCGCCTTTATATACGCAAGACCGTTGCCAACCCGTGAAGAGCCCAGAAACAGCGGTTGCAGGGCCTCTGGAGCCATTTCTGGCCCCACGGGGTCGCTCCTTGACCCGCTTACCACACAAGAAGCGGGTTACTCACTGACCCCGCGGATCAGACAATGACCCGGTCCATCAGGGAATGGTCCGTGGGTCGACCGCTGACCCGCTTGACGATCCGGGTTCCTCTCGCTACCTTCGGCCTCCTGCCATGGCTACAAGGAACTACACCGCATCGGACATCACCGTACTCGAAGGGCTCGAGCCGGTCAGAAAACGGCCCGGGATGTACATCGGGGGCGTCGACTCGAGAGGGCTTCACCACCTCGTCTGGGAAATCGTTGACAACGCCGTCGATGAAGTGATCAATGGGTATGCGTCTCGTATTGAGGTTCGGCTTTACTCTGGCGGCCAGGAAGTCGAGATCAGTGACAACGGCCGGGGCATCCCGGTGGACGTGCACCCCAAGTATGGGAAGTCGGCGCTCGAACTCATCCTCACGACGCTACACGCCGGAGGGAAATTCGACCAGGGGAATTACGTTCACTCGGGAGGCCTGCACGGAGTGGGGTCTTCCGTGGTTTGCGGGCTTTCGAGCGAGATGACGGCCACCGTCAAGCGTGACGGGTGCGAATGGCGTCAACGGTATGTCCGCGGCGTTCCCCAGGGGCCGGTGGAACTCGTTGTCAAGGACAGGATCCGGGGTTCTGGGACGTCGATCCGGTTTCGGCCTGATCCAGAGATATTCGGGTCCATGAGCTTCGACGCCGTGGAAATCCGCGACCGGCTCGAAGCCAAGACATACCTGCACGCCGGACTCCGGGCAATCTTCATCGATGAGACCCAGCATCCGTCGCGCCGTGACGAGTTCGCCCACGAGGGCGGACTTGCGGATTACCTGAAAAAGCTCGTGGCTGAAAGCCAAAAGCCGGCCGTGCACGCGACCGAGTTCTCGCTCGTTCGGCCGGCGGATCCACGATTGGAATTGGCCCTCTTGTGGACCGAGGCAACGGATGAGTCCATTCGGTCATATGTCAATGGAATCCCAACACCCTCGGGGGGCACCCACGAGAATGGGCTCAAGGGGGGGCTGGCAAAAGCGGTTCGAAATTACCTGTCAACACATGAGCTGCTTCCCAAGGGGACAAACCCGACGGCCGAGGACATCAGAGAAGGGATCTTTGCCCTCCTTTCGGTTTACGTTCTGGAACCCCAGTTTCAGGGGCAGACCAAGGACCGGCTCAACAACCCAGAACTCAACGCGCAAGTTGACGGTGTCATCCGGCCCGCGCTCGAGAAATGGCTGAACGAAAACCCCTCCATGGCTGAGCAGATCGTCCAGCGGGTGGTTCTCTCGACGAGGGCCCGGGAAGCGTCCCGGGCCGCTGCCCAACAGGTCACACGAAAAACACCGGTCTCCCACCGTCTCAACCTGCCGGGAAAACTCGCCGATTGCTCTTCAACCGACCCTTCCGAATCCGAACTCTTCATAGTGGAGGGTGACTCCGCGGGGGGATCGGCAAAACAGGGGCGCGACCGGAGAACACAGGCCATCCTGCCGCTGCGGGGCAAAGTCCTCAACGCCGAACAGGCCAACTCGGACAAGGTCGTTTCTAACAAGGAACTCTCGGATATCGTCTCGGCTCTCGGGTGCGGCATCGGGAAGAACTTCGACCTGGCACGCCTTCGCTACGGGCGCATCTTTCTGCTCATGGATGCCGATGCCGACGGACACCACATCTCCACGCTCCTCCTCACGTTCTTCTGGCGCCACTTGCCCAAACTCATCGAGGCGGGACACATCTATCTCGCCCAGCCTCCCCTCTATCGAATCGACGCGGCGAAAGAGACCTTCTGGGCCCTGGACGAGAGAGAACGGGACAGCTTCCTGAGGAAACTACCCAAGAACCTGAAACCCGAGATCATGCGCTTCAAGGGGCTCGGAGAGATGATGCCAGCTCAACTCAAGGCCACGACCCTGGATCCCGCCCGGCGCCGCGCCCTCAAGGTCACTGTTCCAGATGCGAATGAAGCCGAGAAGACTCTTACCGAACTCATGGGAAAAGATGCTTCGCTGAGATACAAGTTCATCACCGAGCGCGCCCGCGAGGCGGATGCCCTCGATATCTGACGCCCAATTTCCCCCCCCTGGTTGCTGACAACAGGGTGTTGAATTTCTCAACCCCCGTTGATATCCACAACAAAGAACGGCTCTGGCCGGGCGTTCCCGCTGCGTAAACACCAAAAGAGCCGCACACCACCCCGCTCAAACCATTTAATTACAGTGTTTACACACGCGATCCGGCATGGGTCCGCCTGGCCCGCCGCATCGATTGTGGAAGAGAGTGCCCAAGATGCGTTCTTGGACATGTCCTTCCTGCCCCACAAGCGATCACAGGAGTGTTGAAAATTTCAACCGCCCCCGGAGGCGATTCCCTCCAAGTCGTTCAAAACAAATAGGTTGGAGGGGACAGGGCAATTGGGCACGGTGGTTGCAACGAATCTGGTGCCATGAACAACCCCCTAACGTGCCCCTACCTCAAGGAAGTCGTGATGTTGTATTGCGACGCCTGCGCGTACCGGAAGATGGTGCCGCTGAACCACCTGGCTTCTGCGAGCCCCTGCCTGGTTCCGGATTACAAGCAGTGCCCCCTGTACCTCGAGGTTTACGCTCGTCAGGGTGGTGTCATGGAGAGCGGCGTCAACGGTGTTCCGCCGGTCTTCTCGAGCAAGGAGGTGCACTCATGATCCCCCTCCTTCCACTCACAGTTCGAGCGGGCGTCTTGCTGATGGTGATGGGGTGCAGCCTTGGAAACTTCTTCTCTGGTTCGGTCATGAGAAAAAACTGACACACGGAATGAGCGCAGTCCTTGGCCTCCAGGCGGGCCTGAACTGTCTTAACATCTTGCATCATGTCTCGCCCGGGTAGCCCAGTCAGCCTGGACGACCTTCCCGGCTCCGTCTTACGGGGCCGTTATGAATTTGGACGCATTCTGGGCAAGGGCGGAATGGGTGCCGTTTTCGAGGCTGTCGATCTCTCGCTCTCCCGTCCTGTCGCCATCAAGGTTGTCCTCCCCACGCTTGCCGCCGGCCCAGAGGCCCGCCAGGAACTTTTCGCCCGCTTCCGGCGCGAGGCCCGTATCACGGCCAGCCTCAAGCACCACCACATCGTGGAGGTGCTCGATTTCGACGAGGATCCGGATTTCGGAATCCTCTTTCTCGTCATGGAACACCTTCACGGTACAGACCTCGACAGGGTCCTCTCGAAGGAAAAGCGGCTTGCGGCACAACGAGCGGTCATCATCCTCTCTGAGGTTTGCCAGGCCATTGGACACGCCCACCGGGCTGGGCAGATCCACCGGGACCTCAAGCCTTCCAACATCATGCTCATCGCACGTGATGGGAATCCGGAGTTCGTCAAGGTCCTCGATTTCGGCCTGGCCCGCGGTGAAGTCGAGGAAACCAAGCTCACCCGGACGGGCCAGATCATGGGAACAGCCTTCTACATGGCTCCCGAGCAGATTGACAGTCAAGGAGTGCCCATCACCCGGAGCTGCGACATTTACTCGCTGGGCGCCGTGGCGTATCACCTCCTCTCGGGACGTCCTCCGTTCCTCGGCTCGACCCTCCTCGACATCTGGAAAGGGCACCTCTTCGAACGGGCCATTCCACTGAAAACGGTCTTACCGGACATCCCGGAATTCCTCTCCACTGCCATCGAGCGCGCCCTCGCCAAGCGCCCAGAAGGCCGATTCCCCTCCGTCGAGGCTTTCCGCGATGCGATGCAGGCCGCTTTTTCCTCCAGGACACCGGCTCGCATGGCCGCTCCTGCCGAAAGCCCCTCCGTGGCCGAACCGCGTAAAGACGCGAATCCCACTCCCGAGAAGCCCGTCCCGCCGGGTGCTTCCAGGCTCTCTCTCGCCCTCAAAAAGGAGCTGACGTCGCAACGGGACCGAATTCTGGGAACCGGGCCGGGAACCCTCCACAAAACCGCTTCCGGAATCGCCACGGTTTTCACCAGGTCTCTTTCAGGCTGTCCGGAGATCGTCTGCCTCTCACTTGGACAGTCTCTTCATACGCTTCACCAAACCGTTCTGCCCAGGAGCCAGGGAGATCCTCTCTTCTGCTCGGCGGCTTCCCTCGCAAAAGACCGCTCCTTCCTCGTGTTCACCCTCGCACGGCCGCAAGATGGGTCAAGCCCGGTTTTTGCCTGCGTCTTCTCGGAAGCCTCCGCAGACACCTTTGCCCCGTCTCTTCTCAGCGAGGGGGCCATCACAGCGGAAGCCCCGCGAGTCGCGGTCAGCCCGTCCGGAGCCGTGGTCACGGCGTGGCACCAATTCAGCGGGAGTGAGCTTCGAACCGTGGTTTCGTGGTGGAACCCGGACCGGCGTGAAACGTCCCGCGTCTCGATCCCGGACGCTGCTTTTCCCTCGATCGCCACGCACGGCGAAAAGACCATCTGCGCCGTACACGAGCTGACCGCCACGGGGCGTGTCCTCGTGCTGTACACGTTCGACACTCCCGGCCGGCCCCCTTTTCGAACCGAACTGACGGGCCTCACGCGGCCCGCATTCCCGGTTCTGGCCGCCGGGTCAGAAGGCCAGGCGGGGCTCGTTTTCTGGGATCTCGCTCCCTCTCCCTCAATCCTTTTCCAGAGGCTCTCAAGAGACGGCCAGCCGCGGAGTGCTCCCATTTTCATGGGAGCCGCCGCGACACCGCCTCGATGCCCAGCCCTCACGGCCATCCCTGGCGGGTTCGCGGCAGCCTGGGCCGGCAGAGCCTCGGCGCCTGGCCGCTTCCCCCTGAGCGTCTGCCTTCTCCCCGGCACCTCCTCACCCCTTTCTCCGCCTCTCGTTCTGGACGAGGGTGAGATCAGCCACCCGAGCTTACTCTTCGTCCCCGGCAACCTCTTCGCGGCATGGAGAAGGGTCTCTCCATCAGGTTCCGGACTGTGGGCCGCTCGCCTGGCTCTGGAGCCCGCATGACCGTGCCGTGGCGCTTTCTCTCCCCCTCACGCATCGAGAGTTACACGGCCCCGCCGGGCAGCCCGTACGTTCTTCTCGCCGGAGACGGCGGCTCCCTCACGCTCCTTGGCGCCCAGGGAAAACCTCGCTGGACGTTCCAGCTTCCCTCTCCTATCGAGACCGTCTCGAGCGATGGCTCGCCCGAGATCTTCGCCGCCGGAACCTGGGACGGCCAAATCCGCGTCTATTTACCCGAGGGTTTCTCCTTCAGCCACCAGCTCCCTGGTGTCGTGTCCGCGGTGGCTGTTTCCACTCAGGCAGGGCGTCTGGCAGCCGGTTCCTGGTCAGGACATCTTCACATCCACGGTCTCGACGGCACTCTGCTCCGCGAGCACCTGCTTGCGGAAGCCATCCTCCACGCCGCCCTGCACGCGTCGGGACAACCCGTCATCGCCGCGCTTGCGGGCGGCCAAATTGTGGCCGTGGACAGCGGCGGAGAGCGCTGGAGTTTCTCGTGTAACTCCGAGGTGCTCCATCTCGAGGCCTTCGGGCACGAGATACTGGCCGTGACAGCATCCTCACTCACCTGGCTGGATTACGAAGGCCGTGTCGCGCGTCAACACGCGCTGTCCACCCGCCTGACCCATTTTGCCGTTTCTGCCGGGGGAAGCTGGGCCGCGTGGGTCGAGGAATCCCGGTTGCTCCATTTCTTCTCCCCCGATTCGGGCACGAGTTGGAGCATTCCCCTTCCCGAACCGCCCGATGCGTTAACCCTGGCCGGTGACGGCGCAAACCCTGTCTTGATGGTTGCGCTCCCTTCCTCGAAGCTCTGGGCCTTCAACCGGTGGCAAGTTCGCGGCGAGGAGGCCCTTCCCGGGCGAGTCTCCTCTCTTTCCCCATCCCGCTGGGGCACGGAGGCTCTGGCGCTGAGTCTCGAACGAGAGGCGGTTCTCTTCATGGAATTCCCCGCGATCAAGAAGTGGCTGCCCCCGCCGCAGCTCGATGTCCGCGTTCAGGCCGGACACCTCGCCGCGCAACAGGCAGGCACGCTGGCGCTCGACGTCACAAACGATGGGGCCCGCGCCGCGCGCAAGATCGAAATCGCGGTCAGAAGCGAGTTCCTCAGACTTTCCCGTTCCGCCAGCCTGGAAGAAATCGGGCCCGGGGAAACCCGGCGCGTCCGGGTCGCGGTCGAACCCGTGAAGGCTGGAGAGCTTCTTCTCGACATCTCCGTGAAGTACCAGGACGAGGCGGACGAGGAATTCACGAAGACGTTCGAAGCCGTCGTCAAGGTGGTGCAAGGATGACGACAGCCGAAGAAGCCGATGCCCTGAAACGGGCGACCGTCCTGCTGAAAGTGAAACTCGAGAACTCACCGAAGCAGGGCGAGTACCCGATCGCGCTTGCGGAACTCCTTTTCAGATTGAGCCGGCGAACAGAGACCGCGGAAAAACAGATCAAGCTCCTCACCCGGGCAAAAGAACTCGACCCCTACGACGTCCGCTTCAGGCTCGCCCTCGGGCTCGCGCAACAGACAGCGGGCGAGTACCGCCTTGCCTTGGACGAATTCTGGGCCGCCGCGGCCGTCGCCCGAGCGAACCCGCACCCATGGCTTCTTGCGGGGAAGCTCTTCGTCTTTCTCTACGACTCCTCTCCAAAAGCGAAGCTGAAACTCATCGACCGGGCACTCGAGTCTTTCGACAGGGCGCTCGAAATTTCGCCCGGTCTCCCGGAGGCTCACGCGGCGAAATTGCTGGCAGCCACTTTCGCGCGCGTAAGCAGCCCTGACCGGAGCCGCCTTCTCAAACTTCTGCCGAAGAGCCTTCTCGCCCTTTCGCCAGACGAGAAGCTCATCCCATTTGTCTCATTTCTCGGGGCGAGCATCGCCTTTTCTCTTCACTTCCCCAAGCACGCCTTTTCGAGAAACCCTCAGGACAAGCTGACCGAAGCCGAACGTTCGGCCCGGAGCCGAGGCCTATTGGCACTCGAGGAAGGCCTTCAACCCTGGCTCGCGGCGTTTCCTGACGACAAGAAAATCCGGTTCACCGCGTCCTTGCCCCGGCTTCTCGACGCGGACGAGAACTCGCTGAAAGAGCGCCTGGCCGCCGCTCTGTCCACCTCTTCCCAGAATGGTCTCGTCCACCTTTTCTTGCACCAGAAGCTCGAGGAGTTTGGCGGACCCAGAAAGCGGATGGAAACCGTTCATGGCCTGACGGAATCCACCCCGCTCGTCTCCGGTCTCGGGCGTGAAGCCCTCGCCGCCCGTAACCTCGCGGCAAGGGAAGCCATCCTGGAAGGGAACCTGCCCGAGGCCATGCGCATCTGGCGGGAAGGCCTCGATCTCGACCCGCACAACTGGGCCTTTCACAACAATCTGGCTCTCGCGGCACTCAGCCGCCGGGACGCCCGTGCCGCTGCCTGCTACCTCGAGAACTCGTTTGGCCTTCTTCTGATGCAGTGGAGCCTCGCTCCCGAGAACCCGGCGCCGCTCCGGTTCCTCGCGAGCAAGTTCGAGAGTTTCTCCGGCCGTCTTCGCGATGCCGTCGTGGCCGCGCTTCACGAGACGGGCACGGTGGACCCGTCGCTCTTATCGGCCTGGGTGGGAGAAACCCGGGCGTCCCTCGCCGTTCGCGCCTTCGCGCTCCAGTGCGAGAAGGGCAAGTGTCTTCACGACGCCGAATTCCTGCACTACATCCGGAAAATCCCGGTCATCGCTCCGGCGCCATTCGCCGTCCCCAACTCACTGCGCACACTCCTGGAGGCGAAGCTCACGGGTCCCCCGCCCCTCCATTACGAGGTCCTGGGCGTGACCCCCGGAATGCCGCAAGACGAACTGGAGAAGCAGGCGCAGGCCATGCGGGACCGTCTTCAGAATGAAATGAGAACCCCGCTTCCACCTCCGGCGCTTTCCCGGCTGAAAGAACGAATTGCGAGAGCCGAGGAGGCCTGCAAGATCCTGAGCAACGTGGAAGAACGCAGGAAGTACGACGGGAAGTGCCTGACTCCGTCCGAGCACGCCTTCCATCTGAGGCGGCGGCAATTCGTCGTGGACCTTCACGAATTCGCGCAAAAACTCACCGAAAAGGGCAACCGTCCCCTCGCCGCTCTCTTACTCCGGGCCTACTTCGACACGCCGCACGAGAGCATTGCCGTGTACTTCGACCTCCTGCAGCCCGGCGCGATGACGTCGATCAGGAGCAACATGACGTTCCTCAGATACAAACCACTCGTGGACCATGCCCAAGAGCTGATGAATGCGAACCAGTTCGCGGAGGCCTCTCGCCTGCTAGAAACAGTCGTCGCCTCGGGCGGCGGGTCCATTCGCCCCGTGCACTACTTCCTCGCCGTTTGCGGATTGAAACTGGAGATCGAACACATCAAGCAGCACGGCAGCTTCTCGGGCATGCAGGCGTGGAGCAAGACCAATGCGAGAGACAGGGCCAAGAAACTCGGGCCCGTTGCAAAACCGGGCCAGGAACTCGATCTCAAGGCGTTGATGGAAGCGCTACAGATGCTACAGAGACTCGAGTTGGAGCAGAAGAAAAAAGAGGAGGAAGCGAAGGGTGCCTGAGCGGTACGTCCTCGTTCTCGAAGAGCAGGAGGGAAAAGCCGTGCGCTCCTTTCCGCAGACGGCCGCGATCGAACTCGGCAGTTCGCCTGCATCCGCAATTCCCCTGAAAGGGACGGGAATTCCGCCCAAGCACGCGCGGATTGCGGCCGATGACGGCAAGGCCCGTCTCGCGGGTCTTCAGACTCCTTTTCTGAGGCCAATCAAGATCAACGAGGCCACGCCATCCGGCTCGAATTGGAAACTGATTCCTCTCGAGGGGTCAGTGGAAATCAACGGGACCGCCATCTCGGGAGAGTGGTTCCTTCAAAACGGTGATGTCGTCACCCTCGGAGAAAACCGAATAACGTTCTTCGAAGAGACTTCGCGGCAGACCTGCCTTGCGTCTGGATACGATGGTTTTTCCCGCGCAAGTTTCCATCTGGAAAAGGCTCTCGATGGCCTCCCCGATTCCGAGCAGGACTTCCTGAGGAAGCTGGCCGAGTTGGAAGAGGCCCTGGAAAACGCCACGATCTCGACGGCGGTGGAACGAATGAATAAGGAGGACTTCAAAAACGCCGAGAACATCCTGCAGAGAGTCCGGCAGTGCTATCCGAACAACGCACACGCCCTTCTCAATCTCGGCATCTGCCAGGCCAAGCTCGAGAGGTTCAAGGAGGCCGAGACGGCCCTGACCGAGGCCGAAAGGTGTGCAACCGACAATCAGGTCCGCGAGGCCGCGCGGAATTTCAAGAGACAACTGGCGGGCGCCATGCAGCAGAAGCAGCACAGGGCCGTCATTCAGAAAGCCATGTCGGAACTGAACGAGGAGAGGTACTGGGATGCGTTCGGAACGATTCACACTCTTCCGGTCGACGTGCAGAACGAACCGCCCGTCAAGTTTCTCGAAATCGTGGCCCGCGTGAAGATGATGCTCGCCGCTCCTGGTGCCGGAGGGGACCGCGCCGGCCTCAGAACGTATCTCGCAAAGGCCGTGAGCGATCTCGACGATGTCATCCGGCGCGCGGGCGACCCCGGCCTCGCAGGCCAGGCCAGAAGCATGAAGCAGCAACTACAGGGGCTGATTTCACAGATTTCGTGACGGAGGAAGGGATGGGAGTGGATTCGAAAAAAGACCCGGCTCGAACGAAACAGGATCCCGCCGCGGCCATACCTGAGCTGGCCCAAAGAGCGCTCGCGGCCCTTCGCCCGTTCCTGCCGCGGACGAACGAAGGGCAGGGCCTTCAGCCCATTGGGCTCCAACTAAGCCCAGACAAGCACTTCGTCTCGATTCCAAGGATCCGCCTCGACCCTGCCGAGGACGAGGGCGCGGACTTCGAAATCCCCGTCGAATTCGACTTCGACAGCCCCTACGACATTCTCGGCATCCCGCGAGAGGCGACACCAGAGGAAGCCAAGGAAGCCGCCTTTGCCCTGAGGCGCATTCTCGAGCGCCAGGCGATGCAAGGGAACGAGGCCGCCGGAGAACGCCTGGCACGCGTTAACAGGGCCATGGAGACTCTGACCAAGCCGGAGAAGAAAGAGGAATACGACAGGAAGCCAGACGCCCTCTTTCTCGCCATCCATGAACCCGCTCCCGCCGAACGCGTCAGCTGGATCGAAGGGTTGCGCCTGATTCAGCACTGGACTCTCGGACCTGACGCAAAGGACCCGCTCGAGGTGTTCGGCGGACTCACGGATGTACTGAAAGAGAAACACGACCCCGTTCTCTCGGAGCTTCTCGCAAGCCAAGAGGAACCGGAAAAGGAGAACCCGTGAACGAAAGAGACGCACAGGCAGCCGCTTCTGGAGAGGGCGCTCCGCCCTCCGTCCTCCCCGGCTCACAGGGCGCCAGTGGGGAGCCTCGCGAGGACGCTCCGGAAACCGCATCACTCCTGAAACGCCAGGACAGGATGTTGAAGCAGATCCTGCAAACCCATTCGGCTCTTCAGGAGATGCTTCAGGCCATCCCGGCCGAACTCTCGCGTCTGCACGTTTCCTTTGCCATGCTCGCCCGTCAGGTGGCATCCAACGACGTGAAGCTCGACTCGTCTCTCGAGACATTCCGCGGCCAGCTCAACAGCCAGATCGAGAGACTTCAGGCCAGCCTCGCCTCGGACATCCTGGACCGCACCGTGGAGCGGGTTCTCCTTTCGGCGGCGTCCCCCTCGCTCGATGACATCGACGCCATCTTGAGAAATCCGGAAGCGGGCGCGGCGGATGCACTGGAAGCCCTGAAGATGGTCAGGGGAAAACTCATTGCGGGCTTTGCGCCGCTCGGTGTCGAGGTGATTCCCGTGCAGCCGGGGAAGACCGAGTTTGACGAGGCGCTTCACGAGTGCGTTCAAATCGCTTCCCCCGAAGACCCCCTGGCGCAAAATCTCGTCAGCGGGACCATCGTCCGGCTTTACCGAAATGGGTTCACCCTGAAGGGTCAAGTCATCCGGCGGGCGTCCGTGACCGTGAAAGGAGCATGAGTTCAGATGGGCAAGATCATCGGCATCGACCTCGGAACGACCTACTCTTGCGTCTCCGTTTTTGACGACCGGCAAGGCAAGTTCGTCGTCATCCCCTCGCGCACCGGAACGGCCACGACGCCCTCCGTTGTTGGCCTGACAAAGGACGGCCAGATCATCGTCGGCGCCGCCGCCAAGGCCCGGATGGCGGCCGAACCAGAGAACACCGTCGCCGAGATCAAGCGCCACATGGGCGAGGCCCTCAAGGACGCGAACGGCCGCGAGAAGATCGGCCCGAACGGAGAGCCCATCCCGTTCTCGGTGAAGTTCGCCGGCAAGGACCACAGCCCGGAGATGATCTCTGCCTACATCCTGCGCGAGATGAAAGAGGTCGCCGAGATGTACCTCGGCGAACCCGTGACGACGGCCGTGGTCACGGTTCCGGCCTACTTCAAGGGCGGCCCGCGCCGTGCCACGGAAGACGCGGGTGGGCTCGCCGGCCTGAAGGTGGCCTGCCTCGTGAGCGAACCCACGGCAGCCGCCATCGCCTTCGGGATGACATCCAAAAGAGACGACGAGGACGACGAAGAACGGCCCCGGCGCGTCCTCGTCTACGACCTCGGCGGCGGAACCTTCGACGTCTCGGTCATCGAGATCCTGCGCGGCAACATCGAGGTGAAGGGCGTCGGCGGCGACCACTACCTCGGAGGCGTCGATTTCGACCGCGTCATCGTCGACTGGGTCCTCCGGAAAATCCAGGAGGAGCACGGCGTCGACGTGAAGAACACGGCCGGAGTCGACCCCGCCATCGCCGAGTCGTTCAAGGAGGCCTACAACCGCGTGGCCTCCGATGCCGAGAAGGTCAAGGTGGCCCTCAGTTCCGCCCAGACAGCCTCCATCACGCACCCCTTCCTCTTCATGCACCCGCAACTGAAGAAGATGATTAGTGTTGATTACACACTAAATCGGTCCGAGTTCCTCACCATGATCGCCCCGAAACTGAAGGCGACGCTCTCGACCGTGGACCGCGTGCTCTCGGACGTCAAGATGACGAAGGCCGATATCGACGACGTCTTGCTGGTGGGCGGTTCGACCCGCATCCCGAAGGTCCAGGAGCTTCTCGAAAGGCACTTCGGGAAGGCTCCGAGGCGCGACATCAACCCGGACGAGTGTGTCGCCCTCGGGGCCGCGATGCAGGCCCTGCGTTACGTCGACACCCGCGATCTTCCCGCCGAGCGCGAGCAGAAAGTGGAGGAACAGCTCGGCCAGATGGGCCAGGTGATCGATGTGACCGGGCACTCCCTCGGCGTGCGCGAGGGACGCGACAACATGAGCGTCCTCATCAAGAAGAACACCCCGATTCCCGTCGTGGAAGAGCAGATCTACCAGACTGCCGCCGACTACCAGACGCAGATCAAGGTCGTCGTTTTCCAGGGAGAAGACTCGTCCGCTTCCGCCAACACGATGCTGACCGAGTTCGACATCACCGGTCTGCCACCTTTGCCCGCGGGCCAGGTGAAGATGAAGATCCGCTTCTCGCTCGACGTGAACGGAATTCTGCGGGTCGACGTCACCGACATGATGACGAAAAAGCAGCACTCGGCCGAGGTCCGGTACGGCGGCGCCACGACGAAAAAACCCTCGGACCTTCTGCCCTCACAGACCTCGACGGGCCAAAAAGGGGCACCGGCCCCGCCAGCTGGTCCAGCGGCCGCCGCCTCGGGGCCACGGATACCCGCCGCCATGCAGGAGACGTGGAAAAAGGCCCAGGAACTGCTCGGCCAAATCCAGGACCCCGACCGCGCAAAGCTCGATGCCGCCATGAAGAACTATGTGGCCGCATTGCAAAAGGGAGACGCAAAAGCCGCGGAGGACAGGGCGAACGTGTTGATGGATGTTCTTTTCGACGTGATGCCGATCTGAGGAACGGAGAAACCGGAGGGGAAACAAGTGGAGTCTCACGCTCTTCCGCCGTTCTTCGAGAACGTGGAGGAACTCGGCTCGGACGGGTTCGGGCCAACCTGCCGGGCCACCCGACAGGGAGAGCGGCTGATCGTTCGTCTCGTTCGCGAGATGTTCTCCGGGGAGGTTGCCGGGCGGCTGGCGCGGCCTCTTCATCCGGCGGTGCTGCCGGTCGAGGTTGGACCCGTACCCGGGGGCTCGTACCTCGCGGCTCCAGAGCGGGGGGAGCTGCTGTATTCACTCGTGAAGGGACCCTCTCCCGGCGCTCACGCGCCACCCTCCCCCGCGATGGGCGGGGGAGGGGAGAGGGACATCTTGTGTGCCCTTCGCCTCGTCGAGGCGGCGAATGCGTGCGCGGCTTCGGGAATGCGGCTCGGTCCGCTGACGTGGAAGTCCGTCTTCTTCGGGCCGGACGGGGTATTCGTTTTCCCACTGGGTTTCCTCTCGCAGCGGCCGTGTGACTGGCTGGCCCATGCTCCAGAGGATCTTCTTTTTGTCGACCGAGACACCCTGCGGCAGTGCCCCGGAAAAGACGCGGATGTCTTCTCGATCGCAGCGGTGCTGCTCTCTCTCTCCCCCACTTTTGTAACCCCCTCTTCATCTGAGGAGGGGGAACAGGATTCCCGCGCTTTCATCCGCTCCGTTGTGGTTTCCGGCCACCCACTCTCCCGGCATGACATCCCCGGTAACCCTCTGAAACCAGCTCTCGCCCTCGCGCTCGCGAAACACCCTGCCTCGTTTTCCGCCTTCGCTTCTGAACTTCGGCGAGTTCAAGAAGAGAGAGAGCCTTTCGGGAAAGCCCTCAACCTGATCGAGAAGAACGAGGGTCTCGCCGCGCTCGCCGTCTTGCACCGCGCCGTACAGGAAGGGGACCGTTCGCTCGCGATCCTGCTTCTGAAAGCACAGACGGAAGACTCCCTCGGGTACGGCCCTCGCGCCCAGCGCACGCGTCAGATGGCGCTCGAGGCCCACCCCGATGCCCCGGGCATCCTGTTGCCGCTCTCACGCCAGGTCTCGGACCAGCACGAAGCAGTCCGCATGCTGGGGGAGGCCGTGAAGCGAAATCCCATGGCTTCGGAAGGCTGGCTCGAGATGGGCCGGGCACTCGGAAAACTCGAGCGGGTTCCCGAAGCCTTGCAGGCGTTCGGCAAGGCACGGCAGATTGCGATGGCTGATCCTTCCCAGTCAGCAAACGGCCTTGCGGCTTCCGTCGCGCTTGCCGGGGCCCTGCTCGAAGCCGGAGCCACGCCGCCGGCGCTGTTCATGGCGGAGGTTCCAGATTGGGACGTGCCCGGGGACAGCACGGCTCTTCTGGCCGAACGGGAACTCTTGCGAGGCCGGGCTCACTACCAGATCGAGAACTACGGCCAGGCCGTTTCGTGTTTTCAGGCGGCCGTTGAAAAGGAAGAGCACTGCCGTGAAGAAGGGCCGCGCCCCGAGGTTCTGAACCACCTGGCCCACGCACTCGTGGCCGCGGGCAGAAGGAAAGAGGCGCGGGACGTGGTGGCCCGCTCTCTGGAGAGAGACCCGAATCAGGCAAACCTTTTCAGGTTCCTTGCCGCCCTGAGTGAAGGAGACGGCTGATGGCACGGCGTGAGTTCACTCAGGCGGCCGAGGCCTTCGCAAAGGGGGAAATGGCCCAGGCGGCGGAATTCCTCACCGAAGAGGTCATCAACGACACCGAGAACCCGCCGACCTCGGACCACATGCGCCTCGTGAAGGCCGTCGCCCTCCTGAAGGCCGGCAAAGCCAGCGAGAGCGTGCAGACGCTCTCGAAGATCAGCGCGGCTCACCAGCGAACTCTGGCCGTCATGCGGGTGACGGCCGCGGCCAGCCTGGCGAAGGGAGACCTGGCAACGGCCGAGAAGGCGGTCCTGTTCCTCATTCAGAACAAGGTCGAGGGCGCAACCGTATGGAGGCAGATCGTTCAGGTTCGCCAGGGACTGGCCTTCCTGGCGGCCCGGGATTACAAGCAGGCGTTACAGCGCCTGCGAACCGCCGACGTTTCGACGAGCAGTCCCCCCGATCTGGCGAAAGCGGTCGTGGCTGGTTGTCTTTTTGCGGCTCTCGCGCTCGGAGAATTCGCGGAAGGAGAATCTGTCCTCTCTTCTTACCCCGCTCTTTCCCGAGACCCGGACACCAGCATCCTGGCGGCGAAGCTGGCCATGGCCCGGCTCGACGTGCCCGGCGCCGTCGCCCGAATCAAGGCTCTCGGCGCCCCGGGCGCTGGCGCCCCGGGCGCCGGGGACGCTCTTTTCTGGAATTTCCTCAGAAGGCTCTTCGCCGCGGGCAAATATGAGGACGTGGTCAGCGTCTACCCCGAGGTCTGCTCGCGCCCCGAGCCGCTGTGTCGAATGGCGGCCCTTCTCACCGGGCTCTCCTTACGTCAGCTCAACCGGAGGCCAGAGGCGCAATCAATTCTCGAACGGCTCCTTTCCTCGAAACCTGAAGACAGGGGGCTTCTTCACTTCTCGGCGCTTCTGGCGCTCGAGTCAGGAGACCTGACGGCCGCGGAAACGCTCTCGGCACGGCTTCCGAAGGAGTACCGTCAAGCGCTTCTTCTGCGATGGGGCATCACCTTTGCGCGCGGGAAGTACGCTGCCGTGAAGACCGGGCTCACACCCGAGATGATCCGCGGCATTCCCGAGGGACCCGAGCGCACCGTGGCGAGCTTGATGGCGGCTTTTTCCAACGCCATGCTCGGCGCCACGAATCGTGCGCGGCTGCTTCTGAAGGAGAAGAAACCCTCGCTCAATCTCGCGCACCGCTGCCTTTTCGGGTACGCGTCGCTGGCCGAGGGGCAGTTCGAGGACGCAGCCCAGAATCTCTCCGGGACGCCTCTCGGCCCGCTCGCCCGGCTCGAACACGCGCGGCACCGTGCCGATCAGGGCGATCCGATGGGGGCGCTCGAGGAACTCGGAGTCGTGGCCAGGGAAGCGTCGCTGGCCGGTTCCCTCGCCGAAACGCGGCACCACATCTTCTTGCAGGCGGCGTTTGCCGCCATCAAGAAGAAAGACTTGGCAACCAGTGCCCGGCATATCTCGGCCATCAAGCGGGCCGGCGCGGACTTCGCCCCTCAGGCCGCCGTGCTCGAGGACTTCTTGCGGTTCTGCATGGGCCTCTCGGACCTTCCCACACAGGGCTGGGAAGAACGAAGCGCGTTCTTTGCGAGCTTTCTTGCGCAGGTGCCGGCTGGAGCCCCCGAAAGACACCTGATGTCGAGAGGGGCCGAGCTGACGTTTCTGAAGGCCGCGGCCCAGCTGCGGCAAATCCGGGAGAAGCATGGCAAAAAGAAGGCGGAACCGATAGATCTCTCCACGCCTCGCGAGATCCTGGACGCCGCACTCGGGTTCGACCCCGGCTATGCGCCGGCCGCGGCCATCCTGGGGTTGATCCTCCACACGAGCAATGATGAGCGTGCGTTTACGCTTCTCGATCTGGCCCAGCGCCAGGGGCTCACGTCCCCGGCCATTCAGCTGGCGCTCGCCATGCGCTACGTCTACGCGGGGCGCCTTCTCGAAGCCAAGAAGATCTTTCTCAACAGGGTCGAGGCAGACCCAGAACACGTTCCGACGATCCGGCAACTGAAGGAGATCCTCGAGCAAGAGTCGATGGCCCTCTTGAAAGTGGCACAGGTGCGGGAACGGCCCGTCATCGAAATCCCGGATCTGCCAGAGTCCATTCCAGAGATCGACCCGTTCGCCGGCACCGATCCCAGGCAGCGTGTGTTCGTCCTGCTCTCTCACGCCGAGCGGAACGCGAACGAAAACGCGAAGTGGCTCGAGGTTTCGAGGAAGCTGAAATGGCTGGCCGTCAAGGGGGACTTCAGCACGCTGGGGGAGGTGGAGAAGGCGGCGCTGGCCTTGCTGTCAGGCGCCGCGGCCACGGCCCTCGTTTCCTCCGGTCTGGCGAACTGGGATCTCGCGGCTCCCGTTCTTTTTTTCGGGGCTCTTTTCCAGTGGGGCGGCGGTGGGAAGCCGGGGCAGCCCCTGGTGATCGAGAAATTCGGGAACGAGACGGTGCTCTCGAAAATGGTCGAGTTCTCGTTCCAGGTTCCGCAACCGTTTCCCGGGACGGACCTTCCCGCAATGTCCGAGAACGAGGCCGAGAGTCTCGCCGAGCCCTTCCTGAAGGTTCCGCTTCTGGACTTCGGAGCGCTTCTCGGACGCCTGCCGCCCATCCCGGCCAGAAAATGGCCCGTGTTCGACTCTTCACGTCCCAGGCACCTGGCCGTTCTGGGAGAGACGAATTTCCTCGAGCTTGCGAGCGTCGATCCCAAGGGCGTGCTCGAGGATGCGGAGAGACTGCTGGAATCGCCCTCCAAGGCCCAAGAAAGGGGATCCGTTCATGGCTGACCAATCCGCGCCGTTCTCAAATGGAGCCACCCTTCTTCGCAGGGCGGCCGAGTCCGAGGCTCGTAAGTTCGGGGCTGCCGCCATCGAGCCCGTTCATCTCTGGCTGGCCCTGTGCAAGCTGGCCCGGCTCGACCGGCGCACGTTTCTGGCACTCACACCCGGAGACATGGCTTTCAAATCGGAACTCGCGGACGAAATCGCGGACCTCGCCGGCTGGTTCTCACAGCAGGGAATCGATGCCAAAGAGGCCTATCTGAAGAGCGAGGAGAGACTCGGCCCCGGTTTCAAGGAACCCGCCGAAATCCACCGCTCGAGGGCCTCGGTCTCGGTCTTCGTGGATGCGGCGCTCCTGGCCTCGCGGCGGGGAGCCGGGACGGCCACCCTCGTTCATATCGCCGATGCCGTCCGGGCGTTCCTCTCGAAACAGGGCGGTTCGCAAGGCGAGGGGAGAGAACGGGGAGAACAGCCATCCCCGGCCGCGAAGGAGGCGGGGAAACCAGCGAGCATTCTCGCGAGGTTCGGCCGTGATCTGACGGCCCTGGCGGAAGAGGGCAAGCTCTCGCCCGTCGTCGGGCGTCACGACGAGATCCGGCGCCTGGCCCGGACTCTCTCGAGAAAGCACAAGTCGAATGCCCTCCTCGTCGGTGAGGCCGGCGTGGGGAAAACGGCCATCGTGGAGGGGCTGGCGCAACTGGTGACGCGCCCGGACGCCGTCGCCGTCCTGCAAGGCCTTCGCATCCACGAAATTTCGATGACATCGCTCGTTGCGAAGACGGGTCAGCGCGGCGACTTCGAGGCGCGCGTGGAAGCGATTCTGGAAGAGGCCAAGAAAGACAGAAACGCCATCCTTTTCATCGACGAGTTCCACACCGTTCTCGGCGGAGGGCATTCCGGGTCCGACGCGTCCAACATGCTCAAGCCCGCGTTAGCGCGCGGGGAAATCCGGATGATTGGGGCCACGACCGGCCAGGAGTACCAGAAGTTCATTGCCCGCGAAGAGGCCTTCGACCGGCGCTTCGAGGTCATCTGGGTCGAAGAGCCGTCTCAGGAAGAGACTCTTCAGATTCTGAAGGGCCTCCGAAGCGGATTGGAAGAGCACCACCACATAGAGATTCCAGACGCGGCGCTGGAGTCTGCCGTGAGGCTCTCGAGCCGCTACATTCAGGAGAGAAAGCTGCCTGACAAGGCGCTCGACGTCCTGGATCAGGCGTGCTCTGAACTCTCCGTCCCCACGATCACGCCCCGGGCCGCCGTGAACCCGGCGCGCCCGAGAGTTCTCGGCATTCCAGACGTCGCGAAGGTCGTGGCCGAGCGTTGCCGTATCCCCCTCGACCTTCTCTGCGTGTCAGACGTTGAGCGTCTCGCGAAACTCGAGCCGTTCCTGACCTCCCGCATCGCGGGGCAAGACGAGGCGGCGGCGAGTGTCGCGCGAGGCCTCGAGGCCGCCTATTCCGGTGTGCGCGACCCGAAGCGGCCGGTGGCATCCTTTCTTTTCACCGGCCCGACGGGCGTCGGGAAAACCCA